>Ga0214471_10000554_pt1 | contig 31676 bp, 34 predicted proteins | sample RVTome_5_FD_207665 | JGI IMG/M metagenome (GOLD analysis project Ga0214471, IMG submission 207665) | Soil microbial communities from uranium-contaminated site in the Upper Colorado River Basin, Wyoming, United States - RVT142D155 | ecosystem: Environmental > Terrestrial > Soil > Contaminated >... | reverse complement strand
TTAATCCCCGCGAACAGGAGAGACGCCATGAGAGCCGCCGTAATTCGCAAGACGGCCGACCCGTTGCCGCAGCTTGCAATCGAGGACGTTGAAATCGACATGCCGGGACCGCACGAGGTGCTGATAAAGACGGCAGCGACCGGCGTCTGCCATTCCGACCTGCACTACCTCAAGGGCGATTCGGCGATGCCGGCGATGCCTGCTGTCCTCGGCCACGAGGGTGCCGGTGTTGTAGAGGCGGTGGGCGAGCTGGTGACGTATGTGCGGCCGGGCGACCACGTGATCTGCTGCCTCTCGACGTTCTGCGGTCAGTGCGAGTACTGCCTGACGGGGCGTCCGGCGCGCTGTACGGGAAGGTCTACCACGCAGCGCGCGTCCGACGCGCATCCGAGGCTGAGCTGGGAAGGACAGAGCGTCTGGGCGCACGGCGGACTGGGGACTTTCGCCGAGTGGATGCTGGTGCACGAGAACTCGATCGTGAAGATCCGCGAGGATATGCCGCTGGACCGCGCGGCGCTGATTGGCTGCGGCGTGACGACGGGCCTCGGCGCCGTGTTCAATACGGCGAAGGTGGAACCCGGTTCGACGGTTTGTGTCTACGGACTCGGCGGTATCGGCCTTTCGGCGATCCAGGGGGCGCGTATCGCCGGGGCACGGCAGATCATCGCCGTCGACGTGAACGAAAGCAAGCTGGCGACGGCGAAGGAGTTCGGAGCCACACACGTCGTCGATGCGTCGTCGCACGATCCCGTCGAGGCGGTGCGGGGCATGACGGATGGCGGTGTCGACTACTCATTCGAAGCGATCGGGCTGAAGACGACGGTGAAGCAGTGCTTCGAGTCGATCCGGCTGGACGGGACGGCAACCGTAATCGGGCTGATGCCTCTGGGGGAGCAGATCGAGCTGGACGGGCGGATGTTCTTCCGCGGGCGGTTCCAGGGCAGCATGATGGGCTCGAACCGGTTCCGCATCGACATGCCACGCTACATCGACTTCTACCTGCAGGGCCGTCTGCGGCTGGACGAGATGATCACGCGGCGCGGCAAGCTGGACGACGTTCACGAAGCGTTCCGCGCCATGGAGGCGGGCGAAGTGGTGCGCAGCGTTTTGATGTTCGACAACTAGAGGAGACGTGCCATGAAGGTAGGGGTCATCGGCCTGGGGAACATGGGCGGCGGGATCGCGCTCAACCTGCGCAAGGCCGGCAACGAGGTCGTCGTTAACGACGTGCGGCGGCAGGTGGCGGAAGACCACCTGACAGCGGGCAGCGTTTGGGCCGACTCGCCGCGCGAGATCGGGGAGCAATGCGACGTCGTGTTCACGTCGTTGCCGGGGCCGCCCGAGGTGGAAGCGGTTGCAACCGGCCAAGACGGGTTGTTTTCGGGCATGAAGGCGGGTTCGACGTGGTTTGACCTTTCGACGAACTCGCCGACGCTGATCCGGCGGCTGCACGATGAGTTCGCCGCGAAGGGCATCAAGGTGCTCGACGCGCCGGTCAGCGGCGGGACGCGCGGCGCGCGCGACGGCACGCTGGCGATCTGGGTCGGTGGCGACGAGGCGGAGTTCAACAAGCACATGGATCTGCTGCTGGCGATGGGCAACGCGCCGAAGTACATCGGGCCGATTGGCGCCGGGACGGTGGCGAAACTGTCGCACAACGTCATGACGTACATGCTGCAGACGGCGCTGATGGAGTGCTTCACGCTGGGGGTCAAGGGTGGCGTGGAGCCGCTGGCGTTGTGGGACGCGCTGCGGCATGGCGCGATCGGCCGGACGCGGACCTTCGACCTGATCGGGATGTACCTGCGCGGCGAGTTCGACGTTGGCGGGTTTACGCTGAAGCTGGCGCATAAAGACGTCATGTTGGCGACCGAGCTGGGGCGCGAGCTGGACGTGCCGATGCGCGTCGCGAACCTGGCGCTGGCGGAGCTCACCGAGGGCATGGCGCGAGGTTGGGCGGCGAAGGACTCGTGGGTGACGGCGCTGCTGCAGGAAGAGCGCACCGGCCTCGACTTCCACTATTCGGCGGAAGCGGTGCAGGAGGTCAGGGAGCGGCCCTAGGGTTGCGTTAGCTGCCGCCGAAGGTCAGCGATCAGTGCCGGCAGGCCGTTCAGGGTCTTTGCCGCGCCGAAGATGTAGAAGTCGTGGCGTTTGACGATGACGTCGGAGCCGTATTCGTCCATCAGGCCCGTGTAGTAGCCTTCGAGGTCGTCGATGGCGCCGTCACCGAGGCGGGCAAAGCTGCCGCCGAGGGAGTGCCAAAACGCCGCGTCTTCGGCCGACAGCGCTGCTTCGGGGTCGCCGTTGCGGGCGAGGATCAGGAAGCTGCGGCCGACCACATCGTCGAAAGCGCCCTCTTTGCGGTTGTAGCGGACGCGGGCCTGGCCAAAGGCGCCGCCGGCAGCAACGGCGTTGCGGGCGATGAAGCCGCCTTCGTAGCCGGGGACGCGGAAGGCGATGAGCTGCTTGTCGGCCTGCGCCTGCTGCATCTGGGCCGAAAGCGCCAGAAGCTGCTCGTCACGGGCCGCGGCGCGATCGAGGTCACGCTCGATGACGTTCCGGCCGACGCGGGCGCTCTCGATGATCGTGGCGCGGGAGTTGGGCTCACGCTCGTCGACGTAGGTGTCGAGGAAGGATGCAGGGCTGATGCCCTTGAGGACGAGGTCGAGCTTCCAGGCGAGGTTGTAGGCGTCACGGAAGCCGGAGCAGAGGCCCTGCGCCAGGAAGGGCGGCATCTGGTGGGCGGCGTCGCCGGCGAGGAACACGCGGCCCTGGCGCCAGCGCCGCGCCACCAGCGACTGAAACTTGTAGTTGGCTACGCGTATGAGATCGAAGTCGTCCGGCGTGCCACCCTCGGGACGCTGGAGGCGGCGCCAGACGTTCTCGGTCTGCTTCGCTTCGTCGACGGATTCGCCGGGGAGGACCATGAAGGACCAGCGGCGGTGGCCGGGACCCATGCGCATCGTCATGCCGGGCTGCTCCGGCTCGCAGAACTGACGCAGGTAGGGCAGGTGAGGGCCTTGCGGGCGCTTGGCCTTCGCGTCGATGACGAGCCAGTCCTGGTCGATGCCGAGGCGCTCGTACTCGATGGCGAGGGCCTGCCGGACGAAGCTGTTGCCCCCGTCAGCGCCGATGGCGTAGCTGCCGCTGAATTGCTGGCGCGAGCCGGATGAGTCTTCGGCGGTGACGGTGACGCTTTCGCGGTCCTGCTCGAGCGCGACGACGGTTTGGCCCGTCAGCAGATCGATGTTGGGCTCGGCGCGGACGAGGACGTCGAGCTCGGCCTCGAAGGCGGGCTGGTAGACGGACGTGAACTCGGGCCAGCCGTGAGTTGCCATGGGCGCGACGGTGCTGGACATCAGCACACGCTGGTTGCGTGCCAGCTCGTAGACGGGCAGGAAGAACATGGCGGGCTGGACCTGCTCCATGCAGCCGACTTCCTGGAACATGCGCATGATGTCGTCGTGGACGATGCCGACGCGGGGCAGGTTGTAGAGGGTGGTGTAACGCTCCAGCACGGCGACCTTGTGGCCGGCGCGGGCGAGGAGGAGCGCCGCGAGCATGCCGGTGGGGCCGTAGCCGACGATCAGGACGTCATACATTGCGGCGCAATCATATTACGAATGCAGGTAATCGCTGGAGTGCAGCCAGTTTCGGCGCTTGACCGCGCTTGGCCCTCACGGGGCCAGGTGTCATGCTCCGGACGTGCTTCGCTTTGAAAATGAGGGATGCCGCCATACCTGCGCTAAGGGCCGTTCGTGGAGCGTGCTAACGGCAGATAGCCGTCAAGCTTCCCTGGCGGCCGAGCCATGCTAGACGTCTTTCTACAGGTCGTATTGCCGGTGGCCATTACGGCGGGCCTGGGCGGCCTGGCGGCGCGCTGGCGGCGGCTGCCTGCCGACGTTCCGTCGGCGCTGGTTTTTCACGCCATGTCTACAACGACGGTCTCGGCCAACGACTCGCTGAACATCGTGCTCGTCATGCTGGCGTCCTTTGTGGCGATGTACGGCGTGGCGATGCTGTGGTCGACGTTTCGGGGCCACGATGCGCCGATGCGCGCGGCGGTCGCGGTGGGCGCGACGACGCCGAACGTGGGGAACATGGGTTTACCTGTGTCGCAGCTGGCGTTCGGCGACCTGGGGCTGCAGATCGCGGTGATGAACTTCGTCGCGGGGGCGGTCCTGGTCAACACGGCGGGAATCGCGATCGCGGCAATGGCGGGCGGCTCGCGACGCGATGCGCTGCTGGCGCCGCTGAAGTATCCGGCGTTGTACGCGGCGCTCGCGGGCATCGTTGTTAACGTGGCGAGCTTCGACCTTCCGGTCGCGATCGAGACGCCGACGGAGACGCTGGGCGCCGCGGCGATCCCGACGATGCTGGTCGTGCTAGGCATACAGCTCGGCAGCATGATGGGACGCGACAGCGTTGTCGACCTCGCAGCGGTGAACCTGGCGCGGCTGCTGATCGCGCCGGCCGCGGCGTGGCTGACGGTGGAGGCGCTGGACATCGAGGGCGTGACGCGGGGGACGCTGATCGTCCTTGCCGCGATGCCGACCGCCGTCAGCGCCATCGTGCTGGCGACGACGTTCAAGGCGCGCCCCGGCTTCGTGACGCAGGTGGTCGTGAGCTCGACGCTGGCGAGCATGGTGACGCTGACGCTGCTGATCGACCTTGTGCGTTAGCGGTTGTAAGAAAACCTGCTTCCGGCTGTCTTAGCATTGACGGAGGCTGCAGGGCCGCTCTGGAGCGACGCTGCCGCCGGCCGGGAGAGCGAGACGAATGAGAGAAGACGCCGAGCTGGTAGAGCTTGCGGTCGGTGGCGATAGCGCCGCCTTCTCCGAGCTGTACGAGCGCTACTTCGACAACGTCTACGACTTCCTCGCGCGCATGGTGAAAGACCGCGAAGAGGCGGCCGACCTGGCGCAGGATACGTTCCTGCGCGCCATGAACAGCCTGTCCTCCCTCTCCAAAGGGGGCAGTTTCAAGAGCTGGCTGTTCACAATCGCGCGAAACACGGCCCTGAACCGTCTGGAGCGCTCGTCTCGATTGCAGCCGTTGGAGCAGCAGTCCGACGAGGGCGAGAGCCTGGAGCTGCAGGTGATCGATCCAGACCGGTTCAGCAACCCTGAGGAGGCAGCGGAAGCCAAGGATTACGCCGGTCTGGTCTGGGAGGCTGCGAGCAGCCTGGACGAGCGGCAGTACTCGGCCCTCCACTACAGCGTCCGTCTCGGCTTTGACAACGAAGAGCTGGCGGAGGTGCTTGGGGTGACGAGGAACAATGCCTATCAAATCGTGAATAGAACCAAGGCGGCGCTGGAGAGCGCGATCGGCGCGCTGGTGCTGCTGCGCCAGGGACGCCGCTTCTGCAAGGACCTCGATGCTGCATTGGCCAGCCTGGCGGTGGGTGAGATGACGCCGGCCGTCAAGCGCATCATCGACCGCCACACGTCGCGCTGCGACACCTGCACGGAGCGCCGCCGCAAGCTTGCCTCGCCGTTTGCCATCTTCGCCGGGCTCGCGTTCCTGCAGCCCGCGAGCGGTGTCAAAGCCGCGATCCTCGAGAACGTCCAGGCCGGGTTCGTGCAGACGTATGGCGCTGGGGCGGCGGCCTCTTCGGCGGGCATGCCGCTGGGCGAAACGATGGGATCAATGTCAGGCGCTGGTGGCGGCAGCGGCGGCAGCGGCGGCAACGGCGGTGCGTCCGCAGGCGCCGGCACGGAGGGCGGCGACGACGGGATCCTGGGTGGCAAGTGGAAGCGTGCCGTCCTTGGCGCCGGGGCAGGGTTTGTGCTGTTCATGGGTAGCGCCGCGCTCTCGTTCGGGCCGTTTGGCGACAGCGACGTGGATGACGCCGCGGTCGAGGCGACTCTGCCGCCCACCATCCTCTCAGTCCTCCTGGACCCAACGGACACGCCGACGGCGACGCCCACCGAGGAGTCGCCGACCGAGACGCCGGTGCCGCAGCAATCGGCAGTGGAGCCGACGCAGCCGCCGTTGCAGGCGCCGCCGACAGCCACGAACACGCCGGTGCCGCCGACCGCGACGCCGTCGCTAACCGCCACGGCTACTCCGACCGCGACCGCCTCGTCTACGCCACCGCCCACGTCAACGCCGTCTAACTGCTCGATCACGATGACGGTGGACCCGGGGCAGCTCAACTACGAGGACGACAAGTCTTCGCTGCCGCTGGTGATCGGCATCGACGGGTGTGATTGGGTGGTCGATTTTGAGCTGACGCCGACCCAGTCGTGGATCGTGCCGATTCCGGACGAGGGGACGATCCAGCCGGATGGCGAGGCGCAGATCATCGTCCGAATCCTGCGTAGCCAGCTGGCGCCGGGGCAGCACTCGGGTCAGATCTTCATCGACAGCATCATCGGACGGCTGACCGTGCAGGTGTCTGCGGAGGTGCCGAGCTCAGGCCGGGGCAGCTTCAGGGTGCCTTAGCTTTGCTTAGTACGATTACAGAACGGCGGCCCCCGGGCCGCCGCTTTGCTTTGTTGCAGACTCGAGATCGAGGTTCCAGAAAAAACTCTGCAAAACCTGTAAGACACCGTGACATCGCCTGTCTAACTCCTGAAGTTCTTGAAGGAGGACAGGAAAATGGAAATCAACGGACTCAAGCTTATCGGTTCGGCACTCATAGTCAGCGGCCTTTGGCCGGCACGTTCTTTGCGGGAAGCATGACAACGGGCACCAGCGCCGACCCGGCGCCCACGCCCGCCTACACGGTCCAGGAGGACCCGATCGCGACGCCAACGCCGATATCTGAGGATGAAGGCGGCGTCCCCGAGTACGAGGTCGAGGAAGACGAAGTCAAGGACGACGAGCCCGCGCCGCCGGCACAGGCTCCGACTCAGGTCCAGCAGCAACCACCCGCCCAGGGTCCGTCCCATGACCCCTCGCCGGTCGTCGGTACACCGGTCTCGGCGACGCCGGTCCCGCCGGCCCCGACGCCGGAACCGCAGAACGACGCTCCGTACGTCCTGACGGTGCTCCCCGCGGACGGCGCTATCGGCGTCGCGGTGGACGCGAACATCGTCTTGCACTTCTCGGAGTCGATGGACAAGGCCTCGGTGCAGGCGGCGTTCAACCTTTCGACCGGGAACTGCGGCGTGTTCGCCTGGAACAGCGAGGCGACGAAACTGACGTTCAACCCCTGCAACGACTTCGCCTACGGCACCGTCGTCGAGGTTGAGATCTACGAGACGGCCGCCGACAAGCTAGGCCTGGGCATGGACGACGCGTTCGAGAGCAGCTTCCGCGTCCTGCGCCAGACCACGACCAAGATCTACGGTGAGGCCTCGCGCGACGGGCACGTATTTGTGCCGGGCATCACCAACCCGGAGCCAACGCCTTACGCAGACGCCGCGCAAACCACGATCGCGTTGCTCAACTACTCTCGTGGCTTCCTGAGCTTCGAGTTGGACGAGCTGCCGGAAGATATCGTCCAGATTACGGGAGCAACGGTGCACGCGAAGCAAGCAAGTCACAGCCAGAAGGCCTACAGCAACTACACAGGCCCGGTCCTAATCCAGAGCGTGGTGTACGGTACGTTGACGAAATCGGACTGGGGCCTGCAGGCAAAGCCCCTGTGCGCCAAGATCTGCCTTGCCCCGGCCCCGACATCGCGAGTCTTCAGCGATACCGCTGCTGACGGCTGGAAGTCAACCGACATGCTGATTGCGGCGCGAAACGACTGGAAGGAACGCGAAGCTCGCAACTACCGCAGCGGCTTCCGTTTGAAGTTCGAGAAAGACTGCAGCGGCCCCTGCGCCTACGTCGCGGGAATCGGCTTCTACTCCAGCGACTACACCGTGGCAAACAGCCCCTACATGTTGGTGACCTACATCCATCCCTAATCAAGGCCACTCGGTCGAGGTAGAGAGCGGCTCCAAGTGGAGCCGCTCTCTCGTTTTGGCCGATCTGTAAGAACTCAGGGCACGGGCTGTCTTATACGTGAAGTTCGTTTTTCGGAGGTCGAGATGTTCGAATCTAACGGTCTCAAGACAGTTGTGTTGGCGGCGGCTGCGGCCGGGTTCCTTGTGATGGGTGGTCTGGCCGGAACGGCGATTGAGCGCGGTAAAGGCGCGAGCGCGGACCCGGACCTGGCCGCCAACGAGATTATCTGGGGCGAGCACACGGTCGATGAGACAGGCGTCATCCTAGTCGCCGCGCGCGACGCCGAAGATGGCGACGTCCCGGCGGAGGAAATCGCTACGGCTGGCCCTGCCTCGCAGCCTGTGGTTGCCAGCACGGCGGCCCCAGCGAGCCCCACGCCGCTAGCGGTGCAGCCGACGCCGGCGCCGGCGCCGGTCCAGCCGACGCCCGCGGCGACGCCTGAAATCAAGGCGGCTTATGTGGTCTCGATTGAGCCGGCGGACGGCGCGATCGGGGTTGCGCGGGACGCCAGCATCGAGGTGACGTTTTCCGAGTCGATGGACCAGGACTCTGTGGAGTCGGCGTTCAGTCTGTCGAGCGGAGACTGCGGCAGCTTTCGCTGGAACAGCTCTCAGACGGTGATGAGCTTCAACCCGTGCTCGGACTGGCCGTATGGCACCGAAGTGACCGTTGAGGTCGGCGATGGCGCCGTTGCGCTGAGCGGCGCGGTGCTGGGGAAGGCCTTCGAGAGCGAGTTCCGCGTCCTGCGGCAGTCGAAGCAGACGCTGTACAGCGAGGCGGATTACGACGGCTGGGTGCGTTCCAAGGAAGCGCCGAACTTTCCTGGCCAGGTCTTTCTCTTGACGAATGGCTTGGCGGTAAGTCCCTGGAGCCGAGGCTTCATCAGCTTCGACCTGTCGGAGCTGCCGGCTGACGTGGTTGCCGTCCAGTTCGCCGAGGTGGGCGTGTTCCAGCACACAGCGTCGAACGCTTACGGGCCTGAGACGGGATCAGTGCTAATCGAGAGCGTCTCGTACGGCACGTTGAACTACGAGGACTGGTTTGCCTACCCTCATTTGATGTGCTCCAAGATTTGCATTGGCAAAAACGCCAACCTGCTCAGCGACGACGCGACTCTGAGCTGGAAGACGCGGAACGTGTCCGTGGCGGTAAACAACGACTGGCAGCTCCGCGACAATCGAGATTTGCGCAGCCAATTCCGTTTGCGATTTCAGAAGGAATGCCCAACGAGCTGCGACGAGGATACGTACGTCATCCTTTACGCCGGCGAGGGCGCTGGCCCCCGACCTTTTCTGAAGCTGACCTACACGCATCCCTAGCCACAGTCCGGGGAAGGAAAAGGACGGCTCCAACGGAGCCGTCCTTCTTTGCATGCCTCGGAAGCGGCCAAAGAATCTCTCAAAAATTTCGCGCGAAACCTGTAAGAGCCCGCGAGTTCGCCTGTCTAACTCCTGAGTACTTGAAGGAGGAACAAGACAGTGGAGAACAAGGGACTCAAGATCATCGGTACGGCAGTGGTAGTCGCGGGTCTGATGACCGGTGCATTCTTCGCGGGTGGCGTGGCCACAGGCGGCAAGTCCGGCGCCGAGCCGGAAATCGTCCCAACGCTCACGGCGGCGCAGCCTGCTGAGGCCGAGAACGACGAAGACAGCGGCATCGTCCTGGTCGGCGATAACGACGAGCCATCTGAGGACGTCGTCGACGAGCCGGAGCAGCCGGAAACGCCGCAGCAGCCCCAGGCCCCCGTCGCGCCGACTACTACTCCGGTTGAGCCGACGCCGGCCCCTCCGGTTGTAGAGCCCACGCCGGCTCCGCCGGCTCCCGAGCCGACGCCTGTGAACGAGGCTCCGTTCGTGGTGTCGATCGGCCCGGCGGATGGCGAAGACGGGATCGAAGTTGACGCCAACATCGTGGTCACGTTCTCGGAGGCGATGGACAAGGCGGCGGCGCAGGCGGCGTTCAACCTTTCGACCGGCAACTGCGGCGCGTTTTCGTGGAACGGCGACGCGACGGTGATGACGTTCGACCCGTGCGCCAGCTGGGCCTACGGCACCGAGGTAGAGGTCGAGGTCTACGACAGCGCTGAGGACGAGGACGGCCTGGCGATGGCGGACGACTTCGACAGCGAGTTCATGGTGCTGCGTCAGACCACGACGAAGATCTGGAGCGACGATGCCTACGACGGTCACGTGTACGCCCCCGGCGCATTCGTCCTCGGCGACAAGTCGGTCGTCGACGGCGGCATCATCCGAGTCGGGACCTGGAGCCGCGGTTTCCTGAGCTTCGACCTGGACGAGCTGCCCGAAGACCTGGTCGACATCCAGTCGGCGACGGTCAACATCAAGCAGAAAAGCCACCAGGCGGGTGCCTACACCAACGCCACCGGCTGGCTGATGCTCGACAGCGTGTACTACAACACGCTGACCAACGGCGACTGGGGCCTGGCGGCCAATAGCATACCGTGCTGGATCTGCGTCGTGCCGTACCTCAGCACTGACGGGACCGACACCTGGAAGCAGATCGAGATGGCCGGCTACGTTCGGGTCGATTGGGAGAACCGCGACGACCAGGACTACCTGAGCCAGTTCCGGCTGCGCTTTGCAAACGACTGCAACGGCAACTGCCCCAGCGTCTCCGCCGACTTCTACTCAGGCAAGGGTGCCGGCGTAGTTCGCCCCTACCTTTACGTCACCTACACCCACCCCTAGGGCGCAGGACGCAACGGAAACAAAGGGCGGCTCCCTGAGGAGCCGCCCTTTCGCGCGTCTGCAAGACGTTAGGGCAGCAGCGCGCCGCCGTCTACGTCCACCGTCGTGCCGGTGACGAAGTCGTTGCGGAGGCAGAAAAGGATTGCGTCGGCCACCTCATCCGCAGTGCCGATACGCGGGATGACGTTGTTGGCGGTCATACGCTGGAAGGTTTGCTCACGCTCGGCGCCTCGTGCGGCGATCATCGGCGTGTCGATCATGCCGGGCGAAACGACGTTGATGCGACGCGGCTTCAGGTCGACGGCGGCGGCACGGACGAAGCCCTCGACGGCGCTGCCGACGGCTGAGATGGCGCTTGCGCCGGGACCCGCCTTGCGCGCCGGGAAGCCGCTGACGAGGACGATTGAGCCGGTTTGAGCCATGTGCGGCGCGCCGAGTCGCACGGAGTACAGGTAGCTCCAGAACTTGTTGAACGTAGCCTGATACGCGTCGAGATCGAGGTCCAACAAGGGGCCCCAGGCGCGTTCGCGGGGAACCGCAGCGTTGACCAGCACGTCGAAGCCTTCGTTGGCTACGAACAGGGCCTCGAGCGCGGCGCGGTCCAGGGCGTCGATCGGGACGTAGTTGGCGCCGGGCTCTTCTTCCTTCGCGATCGCCAGGTTGTCTGCGGAGCGGCTGCCGGCGGTTACCTGCGCGCCGGCGGCGACAAGCTGACGCGTTGTCGCGAGCCCTATGCCTGAAGTACCACCGATTACGATGGCGCGTTTGCCTGCCAGGTCCATTTAGCCTCCCTTGATCTCTTTGAGCGCGCGGCGGTAGCCGTCTTGCAGCACGCCGACCTCTGACGAATAGCCGAGAAGCATGACACCGGCTTCTTTCCACTGACGGGCCTGGGCGTCGCTGTTGACCAGCATCGCCGTCGTTTTGCCGTGACGTTTGGCGGCGTCGATGATCATCTGACGCCGCTCATCCAGGACGCGGCCTTCGTCCGGGGTGCCGTAGACGCCGAGGTCCTGTGCCAGGTCGGTCGGGCCGAGGGTGAGCGCGTCGATGCCGGGCATGGCGGCGATGGCTTCGAGGTGGTCGAAGGCGGCGCCGGTCTCGAGCATGACGGTGACGAAGACCTGGCTGTTGGCGTACGCCATGCGTTCGGCCATCGACATCTCGGTTTCAAATTCGTTGCCTGCGCCGTTACCGGCCTGGCCGCGGGAGCCCATCGGCGCGTAGTAGGCGGCCTCGACGATTGCCGCCGCGTGGTCCGCGGTGTCGACCTGCGGGCAGTGCAGGTTCCAGACGCCGGCGTCCAGTAGCCGGGTGATCCATTCACGGTTGGCCTCCGGGGGGCGGACGAAGATCGGGAAATCGATGGCGCGGGCCAGCAAGGCCATATCGGCCAGCGATTCCATGTTGAGCGAGGCGTGTTCCATATCGACGCGGGCGAAGTCGAGGCCCGCCGCCTTGAGCAGCGGCAGGATGGCGGGATTGCGCACCAGGTTGATCCAGGTACCGAAGAGGGGCTCGCCGCGGTGGACGGCTTCCTTGACAGGATTGCCGCGCATGAGGGTTGCCTTTCTAGCTACAGGCTGCGATGCCCCAGTCTAGCGCTAGCAGGACACATCGGAGTTGTGACGGAAATGTGACAGAAGCGCAAGGCATTCGATATGTCAAGTTGAGCGGGACTGGACTAACCTGAGGGTAACGACGTGAACTAAAAGAGCATTTATCTTTCCTATATATGAGCGCCGAACGTTTAATTGCTATACAGACAGATGGTTGAGGAATCGAGCCGAGCCTAACTTGACACAGACGCTGAGCAAGGGAGCGCGACCCACCCGTGCTCCAGCGCGCCGAACAGCGATGGCGCGCCGGGAGGGCGCACTCGTGCTGGACGTCCGCAGACTGCAGCTCCTGGGCGCGCTGCAAGAGGGCTCGATGGGGCAATTGGTCTGGGGTTCGAACGGGCAACCAGATCGCCCCGCGGCGCTGTACGCGTTCAGGCGCGAGATGCTGACCCTGCATGAGGTCTTGCGAGACGGTTCGTTGGATCGCCTCGAGGTGTCGCTGCCCGTCGAGGCGTCGGCGGCGTTTTCTCACACCGGTGTGCGCCCCTGGCTGTCCTGTCCCAACCCCCACGACGGCAGGCTGTGCGGCCGGCGTGTCACGAGGCTCCTCCTCATCGCCGGCGAAATGCAACTGAGATGCCGCTTCTGCGTTGGCCGGCGGCATGATTTGCGCCTGCTAGAGCTCACGGAAGCCAGCTCGCATACTTTGGCCGGCAGTCCCTCGCCACGCTGACAGTGCGGCCTTAGGGCGCAGCCGTTGCGGCCCGTGACCGTAGGGCAGATAGTTAGTTACAGGCGTTCGACGCCGCTAACACGTGAGCAGCGAAGTAAAGCTTCAACATCCTGCCGTGAGATACGGCAAGTCGGTTGGCGTTGGCGCCGCGTTTGCGGTGGGCTGGACGCCGTGTATCGGACCGATCCTGGGCGCGATCTTCGCGCTGGCCTATGACGGCGGGACCGTCCTGCGGGGCGCGCTGCTGCTGGCGGCGTGGTCGGCCGGGCTGGGCATCCCGTTCCTCGCCGCGGGCCTCGCGATGGGGCAGGTGATGGCGGGGCTGCGCAAGATCCGCCCGGCGCTGCCGGTGATCGAGGTCGTGGGCGGCGCGATCGTGGTGCTGGTGGGCGTGCTGATTTTCCTGGACCGCTTCACGATCTTCAACGAGTACTTCACGGGCACAGCCGATTTCGTGACCGACACAGAGGGGTCGCTGGGGGAGAACGTCGGCGGGACGTTGGGATTTGCCGCCGCATTCGGTGCGGGAATCATCGCGTTCCTGTCGCCCTGCTGCTTGCCGCTGGTCCCCGCGTACCTGGCGCATCTGGCCGGGCTGACCGGCGAGGTCTCGGAGTTTCAGAGCCAGCGAGGGGTTGCCTTCCGGCATTCACTGGCGTTTGTGGGTGGGTTTTCAGCCGTGTTCGTGACGCTCGGCGCGTCGGTAGGCGCGGTGGGTTACGTGCTGCAAGACAACATGCCGACGATAGAGAAGATCGCCGGCGTGCTGCTGATCGTGCTGGGGCTGAACCTGATGGGTGTGATCAAGATACCGTTTCTCTATCGCACCTACTCGCTCAACTTCGGCGATTAGCCGGGCGGCGGCAAACTGACGCCGAACGGCCCTTAACAGAGGGTCGCATTCGAGGAGTAGGATTTCTTACAGGATTCACCGCAAGGAGGTTGGAGACGATGCCACGACGAGTGCTGATTCCCCTGGATAGCTCCGAGCACGCGGAGGCCGCATTGCGCGTGTTGTCCAGCGTGTGTGAGAAGGGAGACGAAGTCATCCTGCTTTCGATTGCCGAGCCGGAGCGAGAGACGCCGGCCGGCATGCGGCCCGGCCGGGTCATCATGGGTACCGCCATGGGGTCGACCGCGGGTGGGGTTGGGGGCTTTGTCCGGCCCGACATGCCGATTTATGCCGAGACCTCAGACCAGGCCACGCAGAGGCAGCTGGACGAGCTGGAGGGCTATCTAACGCCCAAGGCGAGGGCACTCGAGGCGGATGGTTTCCAGGTCAGCATGGCTTTCGAGATCAGCAAGGACCCGGCCGAGGCCATCGTCGACGTGGCGCGCAAGTTGAAGCCTACCTTTATCGTGATGGCGCGGACGACGCATCCTGGCATCGCGCAGCGGGTGTTCGGCACGGTGGCGCAGCAGGTGATTCGCGAGGACGTGGCGCCGGTTATGATCGTACCGGGCCAGTAGCCGAGAGTCCCCGGCGGGATGGCGCTGGCAGCGGCACGACTGGGGTCCGGTAGCGATCGATTCCAGAGAGGACGAATTCGTGAAGGTCACGCGCTTCTACACCGGTCCAGACGAGCGGACGCATTTCGAAGACCTCGACATACCGGTCGATGAGCGCGGTCGCAGCGAGTTTTTCGAGACGACGACGACGATGGTGCGGGAGTCAGACGGGACGCAGCATTACCTGGAGCTGCACGCGGCGCCGCGGCGTCAGCTGATCTTCTGTTTGGCGGGCATCGTCGAGATCGAGGCGGGTGATGGCACGAAGCGCCAATTCGGGCCGGGCGACATCTATATGGCAGATGACCTGACGGGCGAAGGTCACAGCCACCGTGAGATCGAAGGGCCGCTGGTCCACGCCTGGGTCGGCTTGCCGGACGGGTTCGACGTCAAGACATGGGGCAGCAAAGCGGGCTGACCCGACGACTGTGAGTTTGCCGTGGCGACATACATCCTCCTCCTCACGTTGACGCCTGAGGGGCAGGCGAAGGCACTCGACGACCCCGACTACCTGCTACGCGCCGAAGGTGAAATCAACACGCTCTCAGTGCAGACGCTCGGCGTTTACGCGGTGCTGGGCGAGTTCGACTTCGTGACGATCGTGGAGGCGGACGGCAACGACGCGATCGCGCGGTTCTCGCTGGAGCTGGGCGTGCGGGCGGGCGCGCATATCACGACGCTGCCCGTGGTGCCGGCGGCTCAGCTGGTGGAGCGCGCGGGGATGCCCAGCGCCGCGGAGAGCACCGGCGAGGTGCTCGACCGCGGTTGACGGGACTTCGCGCCGGCGTTCCTGCGGCGTGTGGCGGACCAGGCGGGAGTGTTGAAGATGGGGACAGGGACAGACTCTGAAGATGGGGACACCCCATACCCCGCTGAAGGGCCAGACAAGGCGCTAGGCAGCCCTGATGCGGCTGTTGAGCAATGCACCCCAGGTGGCGACACAGAATGGCTCGGACTTTGAAAGATGGGGACACCCCATACCCCGCTGAAGGGCCAGACAGGGCGCTAGGCAGCCCTGATGCGGCTGTTGATCAAAGCACCCCAGGTGGCGACGCAAAACGGTACGCAGTAGGTCAGGGGTATCTTCCAGTAGAGGGCGCCGGGGAAGTCGCCGTCTGCGAGGATCGTGCCCTGGTTGATGGCGGTGAGAATCGTCCCTACGACAACGGCGGTTAGGAAGGAGCGCTTGAGCATGGGGCGGTGGCGCAGGAAGCACCAAAGGCAACGCGGCCGGTCAGCGAGCACGAAGCCGGCGGTGCGTTTGTCGCAAGAAGTGCAGACAGTGCCGCGAGCGATTCCCTGACTCACCGTGCTAGAGCATGTCCATTACATCGCAAAATATCAAGTGCTTTACTGGATCGCCTTGATGGGCTAGGTTAGGTTCGATGGTACGCCTTTCCGACCTGCCGCCCGATTACGCCGAAGGCCTGCGCAACCAGAAGATGCCGGAGTTCGGCCCAGCGCCGTGGGTGCCGGGGCCAGAGCTGAAGACGGCACGCATCGCCATCGTCACCACGGCGGGACTGCACCGCGCCAGCGACCCGAAATTCGCCGGCGGGTCAGCGGACTATCGCCTGCTGCCTGCCGACCTCGACTACAGCGAGCTGGCGCAGAGCCACGTCAGCATTAACTTCGACCGCAGCGGTTTTCAGCAGGATGTCGGGGTGGTGTTGCCGCTGGAGCACCTGAAGCAGATGGCGGCCGACGGCGAGGTCGGCTCGGTGGCGCAGTGGCATTACTCATTCATGGGCGCCACGGACCCAACGCGGATGGTGGAGACGGCGCCGCAGGTCGCGAAGCTGCTGAAAGAGGACGGCGTCACGGCGGCGATCCTCATACCGGTCTGACCACAATGCACGCGCGCCGTCGGCGGGCTCGGGCACTACATCGAAGCGGAAGGCATCGCGACCGGCAGCATCAGCCTGGTCCGAGAGCATACGGAGCAGATCAGACCACCACGCGCGCTCTGGGTGCCGTTCGAGCTCGGCCGGCCTTTCGGCGCGCCGAACCATCCCGAATTCCAGAAGGACGTGTTGCGCTCGCTGCTGGCGCTGTTTTCGCGCGAATCGGGCCCGGTGCTCGAGGATTATCCGCACGATTCGCCAGTCACCGCGGAGATGGATGCGGTGTGGACCTGCGAGTTGCCCCTGCCGCCTCTCGACCCCGCCGCGACGCCGGCCGATGCGCTGGCGCAGGCGGTTCTGCAGGAGGTCGGCAACCTGGCGCCGTGGTACGCGGAGTCGATACGGCGGCGTGGACGGACGACGTTCGGGCTGAGCGGTCTGACAGCCGACCGCATGGACGAGATCGGCGAGTTCTTGTCGCGCATGGCCGCGGGCGAAGACCCGGCGCCGCCGGAGGGACTCGCGGACCCGATGCCGGCGGGGATCCGGTTCATGGTGGACGACGTGAAGGCCTACTACATGGAGGCGGCGAACGAGCAGCCCGGCGCGGCGCCGCCCGGGGGCGTCCGGATGTGGACGTGGTTCTACCACGAAACGCGCATGGGGCAGGCGCTGTACGACCTGCGCGATCGCTTCGCGGCGGAGCTTGCCGAGCGTACGAAGGCGAATGGCGGCGAGGCGCCGCCGGGACCACCGCCACCCAACATGATCTCGGCGCGATTTGCGAAACGACCTGGGTTGTAGGAAGCAACAGGCAACAAGTAACAGGCAAAGCCACAAGCCACAAGCCACAAGCCGCAAGGAGCTGGTGGCGGGGCACCTGGATGGTGCGCGCGGTGCGGCAGCGCCTGACGGCCGGTTACTTGTGAGCCGCGAATTGCTACTGTTGACGCAGAAAGGAGGTGTGGGATGAGTCGCGACGACATTTTCAGGTTGACCTCGCTGGCCGCATGCGCGGGTTGAGCCGGTAAGGCCGGACCCGGCACGCTGGCGCAGGTCCTGCGCCCCCTGATCGAGAAGTTCCGACCGGAAGACCACCCACGCCTCCTGGTTGGCGTGACGGACGACGCCGCCGTCTACCAGCTGGACGACGAGACGGCGGTGGTGCAGACGGTGGACTTCTTCCCGCCCGTGGTAGACGACGCCTGGACGTATGGCGCGATTGCCGCCGCCAACGCGATGAGCGATGTCTACGCCATGGGTGGTGAGGTGGTGCTGTGCCTCAACATAGCCGGGTTCCCTGAGGACCTGCCGCCCGAGATCATGACGGACGTGTTCCGCGGCGGCGCCGACAAGGTCGCGGAGGCGGGCGGGATCATCGCCGGCGGACACACGGTGATCGACGCGGAGCCGAAGTACGGGCTGTCGGTCATGGGGCTGGTGCATCCGAAGCAGGTGATGTCGAAGGAGGGGGCTCGGCCGGGCGACGCGCTGGTGTTGACGAAGGCGCTGGGCACGGGCCTGATCCTGACCGCGGCGAAGCGGGACCTCGTGGAGCAGGCGCATCTCGACGCCGCGGTTGCCAGCATGCTCACGCTGAATCGCCACGCTTCGCACCTGGCGCGCGAGGCAGGGGCTCACGCCGTAACAGACGTCACGGGATTCGGGATACTGGGCCACGCGCTTGAGGTTGCGGAGCACAGCCGGGTTCGCATCGTCCTGCGTAGCGGCGAGTTGCCGTTGCTGCCGGGCGCGCTGCAGTACGCCATCGATGGCGTCGACTTCGGCGGCGTCAACCGCAATCGGGAGTACCTTGAGCCTCGCATCGAGGGGTTGGACGGCGTTTCGGCGGAGATGCAGCGCCTGCTGCTCGACCCGCAGACGTCGGGTGGGCTGCTGATTGCGCTGGAGGCAGCGAAGGCCGTTGCGCTGGTCGAGGCGCTGCAGGGCGACGGGCTACCGGCGGCGGTTGTCGGCGAAGTGCGCGAGGGTGCGGGGGTGGTCCTGGGGGGTTAGGGGCAGAGGCCTCCGCAGGTGGAGCCGTCGGGGACGAGACGCCCCCTGCCCGCACGCCACGCCGGCACTGAGGGAAGCTCCGCGCGAAAATAACGCAGCGCCGCCGACCCGGCAGCGCCTCGTACCCCACTTGATACTCGGCCTGCACCGGTGTGATGCGAAGGGCTGAGGTAACGCGGGCTGGCGCTCTCAAACCCGGCGCAGGAGGCGTTCGTCGCCGCGGCGCATGGTGACGTGGCGGCGGTCCAGCTCCTCGAGGAAGGGCTGGACGTAACGGCGGGAGCTGCCGAGCAGGTCGCGCACCTGACCCATCGTGATCGTCTCCTGCGTCCCTAGCGCGGCGATGACCTTCGCCGTCATCTCGTCGAAAGCTTCACGCGTGAAGGCGATGCCGCCGAAGTCGACAATGCGGCCCGTATCTACGAGGTACGCCACGACATCCTCCGACGGCCGGCCTTCGTTAGGCGGTGAGTAGGGGTCTGATCGCAGGGCGGCGAGGAAGGCGTCGGCGGCTTGTTGTTGCGCCGGCGAGAGCCGCGGCGTCCAACCCGGCATCGCGACGGCGCCACCCGTGTCGGTGACGTCTTCACGGGCGGCCATGACCTCCAGCGCCGCGGCGAAGAGGCGCTGTGGCAGGCCGAGACGGCTGCGCAGCTCCTCGCGGCCCATGCCGGCGCGCAGCGGGTTCTGCTTGAGATACGCCTCGACGGCGGACTGCGTCGCGAGGCGCAGGCGCTCGAAGCCGCCCGCCGTGTACGCGGTCCGCGAGTCGCCGTCTCCGAGGAGGACGATGCGGCCGGTGCTGACCAGCGCGCCGACGGCGTCCGCCGCGGCGGTGGCGGGGAGGTCGGTCCTCGTGAGGACGCCGCGCAGCTCCGCCGGCTCGGCGGCGGCGATGGCGGCGTAGACAGTCTCAGCGGGGTCGCCGGTCTGCTGGCGCTCCAAGGCGGCGATGACGCCGGGACGGCGCCGGGGGTGGCGTTTCGCCTGCGTCTCGACGATGACGCCGCCGCCCAGCGTGTCATTGGCGTCGCGGATGATGAAGCGGTCGCCTTTGAGTACGGCGGTTGGCTTGTAGAGGCGCAGCTGCGCCCAGGTTTCGTCTCCGGGTAGCAACTCGTCCAGATCGAGCAGCCGCAGACGCGCCGGGGCCTCCGCCGCGAGGCTGTGGAAGGTGACGTTGAGGTTGTGGCGCAGCGGGCGGCCGAGCGACCCGAGGGCCTTGAGGCGCACGTCGACGGCTTCGGAGGGCCGCAGCCAACCCGGGGTGGTGACGACCTGGCCGCGCGACAGCTGGTCGGGCTCAACATTCGCGAGGTTGGCGGCGGTGCGCGTGCCGGGCTCCGACTGATCGACCTTGCTGCGGTGCGTCTGGATGCCGCGCAGGCGGCTGCGCAGCGTCGTGACGTGACCGCCCTCGACGGCGGGGACGATTTCGACTTCCTGGCCGGTGCTGAGGGTGCCGTCGATCAGCGTGCCCGTGACCACCGTGCCGAAACCGGCGATGGTGAAGACGCGGTCGATGGGCAATCGAGGGCGGCCGAGGTCGCGCTTGGGCTGCGTTTCGGCGAGGCGCTGCTCGATGACGGTGAGCAGCTCGTCGAGGCCGTCCCGGCTGACGGCAGAGCAGCGGACCAGCGGCGAGCCTTCCAGCGTCGTGCCCTTGACGACGTCCTCTACATCCGCCGCGACGAGGTCGAGGAAGCCGGGCTCGACGAGGTCAGACTTGGTGACGACGAGGACGCCGCGCTGCACGCCGAGGAGATCGAGGATGGCGAGGTGCTCGCGCGTCTGGGGCATGACGCCTTCATCGGCCGCGATGACGAGGAGGGCGAGGTCGATGCCGCCGACGCCGGCGAGCATGTTCTTGATGAAGCGCTCGTGGCCGGGGACGTCGACGATGCTGACCTCGGTACCGCCGGGCAGGCGCAGCCAGGCGAAGCCGAGGTCGATGGTCATGCCGCGGTCCTTTTCCTCCTGGAGACGGTCGGGGTCGATGCCGGTGAGGGCCTGGACGAGGGCGGACTTGCCGTGATCGACGTGGCCGGCGGTGCCTATGACGAACATGGGATTATCTTAGGGGAAGTTAGAATTGTCCTCGAAATGGATGTGGCTGGGCTACGTGAGCAAGCATGTGTGGCGCTTTTCGCACCGCGGCGAGGGATGTTGGGACGCTACTTGTGCGGTCAGCGAGTGGGCGTTGATGGCTGCTTTGAGTTCGCCATCTTCTTCAGCGCGTCGTCTACTTCTTCGCGGGTAGGGATCGGTATCTCTGACCCTTTTTCGGTCTTTTTCTTGCGGTCCGGCTTCTGGTTGCCGCTCATACGTTGAGGATACCTCATGGTTGGTCATCTCGCGGGAATCGATTCCAAACTGAAGCGGGCTAAGAAGCACATCACTGACCTCAAGGAGGCGACGGATGCCTTCAGGGACAGTGAGCCATACGAGCTTTTCACCTATGACGATGCCGATAGCGGCGATCTGGTTGTAGCCGTCCACGTCCATGGCACCCTCGACCCCAATCTGAGTGCGCTCGTTGGTGACGCTCTCAACAATCTCAGATCGCCACTCGACTACCTCCTCCACGAACTCACCGGCGGCAAGGGGAACGACCATGTAAGTTTCCCCATCAGTCAAACGGAGGCTGGATTCAAATCCAACCTCAAAGGACTCCCGCGAATGGACAAAAGAGCGATGGACATGCTCCGTGCGACCAACGCATACAAGGGAGGGAGTGGCCACGGATTCTGGCAACTCCACCAGGTCAACAGAAGAGAGAAACATCGCCACGTCATGCCTGTTGGCGCCGCCCTGCTCTCGCGAGAAGAATTGCGTATGACTCGGCCTACTATTCCCGTCGGTTCGTCCGGGCCGCCCCGAATCTTCCGTATCCCCTTCGCTGTCCCGACTGAGGTCATTTTCCCGCTGGAAGAGGGCACGATACTCCACCGCATCTCCGCCGCCGAGCGGAAGCGTCGGCCCCGTGATTGGTCGGAAGTGAACGTGCAGAACAAGTTCACTTTCGGCGTAACGTTTGGAGAGAACGAGATTCTTCGAGGTGAGCCGCTCGTTAAAACGCTTGCTGACTTCTACAAGCTCGTTGATGGCACCATCAAGCCATTCAGGCCGCTCCTCAGTTAGTTTAGCGTTCGCATCGCGCCCTTTGATTATTCGTTAACAAAAGTCACCTTGTACCGTGAAGGGCCAGCATCGTAGTTTGGCGATGGTATGGAGCAGGTGAAGTTCATTGGCCTCGATTCGGAGAGGCTGGCGACGATGCTGAAGGCGCTGTCGCATCCGGTGCGTCTGGAGATCGTGCAGATCCTTTCTGACTCCGGCGAGGCGAATTGTGTCGACTTCACGCGACACGCGCCGGGCTGGCGCAGTCGACCGTGTCGGAGCATCTGCGTGTGCTGAGGGAGGCGGGGCTGATCAAGCAATGCGGCCCGGGACCGCGGTCCGGGTACTGCATCGACAAGGAAGCGCTGGTCTGGCTGAAGCAAACGGTGGTGGCGATATGATCTCGATTACGACGCTGTTCTCGCGCCGCGAGCCGCCGCTGCTGGGTGTGCCACTGCCAAACCGGCTGCTGGCCGAGATGATCGGCACGGCGCTGCTTGTGATCTTCGGGCCGGGTTCGGCGGTGATCTCGGCCTACCAGGGCGGGGCGATCACGCTGGAGGGCATTGCCGCGGCCAACGGGATCATCATCATGGTGCTGATCTACTCGGTGGGGCACGTCTCCGGGGCGCACTTCAACCCGGGCGTGACGATCGCTTTCGCGCTGTTCCGTCACTTCCAGCCGCGCGAGGTGGCGCCTTACATCGCCGTGCAGTTCTTTGGCGGCATCATCGGCGCCGGGATACTGTGGGCGCTGTTCGGCGATGCGTTGAAGAGCGGCGTGACGATGCCTTCCGGCAGCGTCGCGCAGGGCATCGGCATGGAGATTGTGCTGACGTTTCTGCTGATGTTCGTGATTACGGCGGTGGCGACGGACGTCCGCGCCGTGGGAGCCGGGGCGGCGATCGCCATCGGGTCGGCCGTTGGGCTGGACGTGCTGATCGGCGGGCCGATTACGGGCGGGTCGATGAACCCGGCGCGCAGCCTGGGGCCGGCGTTCGTTTCGGGGGAGATGGACGACCTCTGGATCTACCTGATCGCGCCGCCGATCGGGGCGATTCTTGGGGCGTTTGCGTACACGGTGGTGCGCGCAGACCATCACGAGCCATGAGTCGGCTGTTACGCTTCTCAGGCTAATAAGTTACGGGCCGGTGGCCTTCTGGAGTCTTTTGCTTGGTCTGATACTACGTCTCATTGATAGATTTATTCATAGCCTCGAGGACAAATCGAGCCCGGACGGAAAGAGACTCCGGACTCGGTAGCCGCTGGAAAGCATCCGCGTCTAGCCAGACTGTCACTTCGTCTCCTCCCTTCGAGATATGAAACACGGCGTCACCATCGGAATCGAGATGGCTGAACTCAAGGTTGACCTCGGGATATGCAGCCTCAAAAGAGGCGAACAATGTCCCAGCATCCTCATAAAGCCACTCACTTGAGCCTAGATACTTCTGGCGGAGCCGCTCTTCTCGCTCAGTCTCCTCAAGTTGCCTAGCCACGCGGCGTTGTTGTCGAGGACTTAACTGCGAACCAATTCGACGAAGTAGCGGTGGCTCGGGACGACTACCGACAACCATCTGTTCCAAGCGGGCCAAGATGGATTCGAGTTGTCCTATTGCTTCCGGGGAGATGGTCGGCGTGGGACTGATAGACGATTCCTCCTCTGGTTTATGGTCCTTGGCTACAGTGGTCCATTCCTTGGCGACGGCATCTATTAAGACCTGCGGAATCTTCATCCCAAGCTGAGCCCCGACCTTGCCTAGAAGTTCGCCGAAATTCTCGAAGCTGAGCCCATCGTACGATTGGAAGTTGCTGAGAGGACTCGGGACTTCATTCTGGGCGAGCCCCACCCGGACCACAACGATTGCATGCGGACAGGTCGCCTTGCCGATCCCGGCCTCCCAGTAGATCCAAGGTCGCGTAATCGAGTGTGGAGTAGCCAGGACCCAAACGGACTCAGCGCGGGCCAGCTGAGAATGGATTTCGTTGTACCACTCGTCTCCGGGCATGAGTCCCCCAGTGGGACTTGGGTCGGAGGAAAAGTAGGCGGTAACCACGCCGGAAAAGGCGTCCTCGATAGCGCTGCGAAGATTCGACACGAGCGCTCGATCCGCATGTGTATGGCTAATGAATACCAATCTGGAGGGCGTGGCCTCCTGCATGAGATCGGGCTTTCCGGATAGAGGCTTCTGCGATGTTTCGCTCATTATTCTGGCAAAGTAAGGCAGCTACCGACAATTCGTCAACACTCGGCAAGGAACATGTCGGGAGCACCTCAAGCTTGCGGCACTGCGCTGGCTTGGGAGAGTTGAACTGCGGCCGCTGTTACGCCCCAACCTCGCTGCCTTGTAAGCTACGGGCGGGAGTGGATGGGGCCCGGTGGCTTCTGCGGTCTTCAAAATCGTTGTTTCGGCACCTGCGTGTTGAAAGGAGGGTTCGACTCCCTCGCACTCCCGCCACCCTGCTGGGAACAAGGAACAGGGAACAAGGAACAGGGAACAGGGAGCCAAACAGGTTGCGCTTGTAGCGTTGACAGGGCGCGTTGCCGGGGCCAAGATTGCGCCACTCTTCAAGCACGGCGTATTCGAGCACTTGAACCCGAGGTGACGATTTGAAGAACCTGCTCGTCCTTGGCGGAATCATCGCGGCTATCGCATTGTTTCTCATCCTGTTCACGGGCGGCGGCGGCGATGGCGATGATGATTCGGCCGCCGACGCGGACGTTGTAGTCGACCTCGAGATCATGATGGACGGCCCGACGGGTCCGACCGGCACGGACTACATGTTCACGCCGGCGACGTTCACCGTGCCGGCGGGCCAGGAGTTCACGGTCCGTCTCGTGAATGTCGCCACGCAGGCGCACCGTTTCCGCATCGGCGCCATCGTGGACAGCAACCCGATTGCGGTTGGGGAGTCGAAGGTCGTGAGCTTCACGCTAACGGAGCCGGGCACGGTACAGTTCTTCTGCCCGATTTACGGCCCGCAGGCGATGTCCGGCGAGATAACGGTCGAGTAGCCGCCCCGCCGCCCCGGACCCCAGGAACAAAAGGGAACCGAGGGAACAAAGGGGACATTACGAGGGGCGTCAACTTCTCGTGAATTGTTCCTTCGGTTCCCTTTGTTCCCTTTGTTCCTGGCTGGGTGGTGAGGGGCGGCTAGGCCACGTGGCGGTGGGCGTACTCCTCACCGAGGATGGCGACCTGGAAGCCGTCGCAGATGCGCTCGAAGCTGAGCGGCATCGCGGGATAGGACGCCAGCAGTAGCTCTTTCGACCCCTGACCTGACGTGCAGCCTTCAACCGTGGCGCGCTGGACGACCGTGCCGCCGACCTTCTCGGCGTAGCGCGCGGCGATCTCGAAGTAGATACCGGCAGCGAGGCGCTTGCCCATGTGGTGGTCGTAGTGGCTTATGGCGGGCGAGATACTGAGCTCGATGCCGTCGTTAACGATGTGTACGGTGACCGTGGCGGCTTCCTCCGGCACGTCGCGCTCCCAACGGGTCGCGAGGTCAGGGCGCTCCGGCGTGAAGTAAACCGGCTTGAACTGGCCGATCGTCAACGTTGCGCGTACCAGCTCAGGGTCGAGCGGCCGGACGACGGTACGACAACACATCTCAGCGGTCCCCGGCCGTCAGCATCCGAATGCCGAAGACGAAGAGCAGGGCCGCGAACAGCCATGTTTTCACGGGCAAGTGGCGCGTCGTCTCGGAGCGAGCTTCGGGGTTAGCATCTGACATAACGTTACCTCACACGAAGAGTCTGCCTCTTCAACGAACCTAGCAATCAGGCGTTACCCTCAGATTTGCCGGCGAGAAGTCGTAGAATCGATAACGATGACGAACCAGTACCGCCGCCTGCCGTCCGTCGACCGCGTCCTGGCGGACGAAGCGCTGCAGCGCGCCGCCGTCGAGGTCGGCAGCGCGGCGGCGACCGAGGCCGTGCGCGCCGAGCTGGCGGAGCGGCGAGCGGCCCTACAGAACGGCGGCGCCGACGTCTCCCTGGCGTCGATCGCGAACGCGGCTGCCGAGCGTGCCTACGCGTCGTTGCGCGCCAGCCTGCGGCCTGTGATCAACGCGACGGGCGTGATCATCCATACGAACCTGGGACGCGCGCCGCTGTCGGACGCGGCGATAGGGGCGATGAGCGCGGTCGCGCGCGGCTACAGCAACCTCGAGTTCGAGCTGGATGCGGGAGAGCGGGGCAGTCGCTACGACCATCTCGAAGCGCTGCTCTGTCGCGTCACCGGCGCGGAGGCGGCGATCGCCGTCAACAACAACGCCGCGGCGCTGCTGCTGGCGCTATCGGCGCTGGCGGAGGGACGCGAGATCGTGATCTCGCGCGGCCAGCTGGTCGAGATCGGCGGCGGGTTCCGGATACCGGACGTGATGGCGCAGAGCGGCGCGCGTCTGGTCGAGGTGGGGACGACGAACCGCACCTACGTCCGGGACTACGAGGAGGCGATCGGCGAGGGGACGGTGGCGCTGATGCGGGTGCATAGCAGCAACTTCCGCGTCGTGGGTTTCGTGGAGTCGGCGTCGCTGGAGGACCTGGCGGCGCTGGCACACTCGCGTGGCCTGTTGTTGCTGGACGACCTCGGCAGCGGCTGTCTGCTCGATACGCGGGTCTACGGACTCAGCGAAGAGCCGACGCCGCAAGACAGCATTCGCGCCGGCGCCGACCTGGTCATGTTCTCCGGCGACAAGCTCCTGGGCGGGCCGCAGGCGGGCGTCGTCGTGGGCAAGAAGGAGCTTATCGCGAAGCTGCGGCGGCATCCGCTGGCGCGGGCGCTGCGCATGGACAAGGCCAGCATCGCCGGACTCAACGCGACGCTGCTGCATTACGCGAAGGGCGAGGCGGAGCGCGAGGTGCCGGTCTGGCGCATGATCGCCGCGCCGCTGACCGAGATCTCTGCCAGGGCCCGCCGCTGGGCGCGTCTCATCGGCGAGGGCGCGACGTTGGTCGATGGCAGGTCGATGATTGGCGGCGGCAGCCTGCCGGAGGAGAGCCTTGCGACGAGGCTAGTCGCCGTGCCGGCGGCGGGCGGCGCGGCGCTGGAGGCGCTGGCGAAGCGGCTGCGCCAAGGCGAGACGCCGGTGGTGGGGCGCATCGAGGACGGGCGGTTGTTGCTGGACCCGCGCACCGTGGCGAGCCGTGACGATGCGGCGGTGGTGAGGGCGGTGAAGGCGGCGCTTGCGGGGTAGACCCTGAGACGGGGCGTTGAAACCTCACCCCTAGCCCCTCTCCGTCGACGGAGAGGGGAACACGTGGTCGGACGATGGGACGAGAAGATCAGGAAGGCGATCGTTGGCGGACAACGCCTGCTGCGTGGACGGCGCTGCGAGGGGCTGCCAGAGCGAATCGCCACGGGGAAACGCTTGCGGAGCGTGTTCTTTGGAAACGGTTGCGTGGTTCACGGCTAGGCGTCCGATTTCGGCGTCAGCATGCCATTGGCTCTTACATCGTCGACTTCTATGCGGCCTCGACCAAGCTCGTGGTTGAGGTTGATGGAGAGATACATAGAAACCAAATCGAGGCAGCTCGGGTCAGGGATGAGTATCTTGGTACGGCGGGATTGAAGGTCCTACGGTTTACCAATGCGGAAGTCATCAACCAAACGGACACTGTTGTCTCAAGAATACAGGCCGAGCTTTGAGCCTCCCCTCTCCGTCGACGGAGAGGGGAGTGAGGGGTGAGGTCGAGCGTCGCGGCGTACAATACGCGGCAGTTAGTCAGACAAGGAGCGGCCGATGATCCTGCTCAATCCGGAGGGTTCGTCACAGGAAGGACGCGAGCTTCTGGCGCCGCGGCCCGGAAGTTTGGACGGCAAGACGCTGGGTTTGCTGAGCAACTCCAAGCTGAACGCGGACGCCGTGCTGTACGCGATTGGCGAGTTGCTGTCGGAGCGCTACGGCGTTAAGGAGATCGTGCATCGCACCAAGCCGAGCTTTTCGTTGCCGGCGCCGGACGCGACGTTCGCTGAGATGGTGGAGGGGTGTGACGTCGTTTTGGCCGGCGTCGGCGATTGAGGGAGCTGCAGTGCGGCCAGTGTGGCCGACGCAACCCTGTTCGAGAAACGCGGCGTACCGACGGCGTGCGTGATCACGCATCAGTTCACGCGAGCCGGCAACGCGATGGCGCGCCGTAATGGCTATCCAGACTACAAGTACGCGATGGTGCCGCATCCGATCGGTAACCTGAAGCCGGAGCAGATCAAGCAGCGCGCCCTGGAGGTGCTGCCGCAGGTGATCGAGATCCTCGGGCTCGAGTAGGAGAGCGCTTGTGACGACGTGGTCCGTCGAAGACCTGACCTTCGAAGACGTGCGCAAGGCGCGCGACGCGATGGAGTACTACTTCGCGCAGGGCTGGACAGACGGCCTGCCTGTCGTGCCGCCGGTCGAGGAGTTCGTGGCCGAGATGCTGGCGCAGACGGACCGCGGCGCGGACGACGTGCTGCTGGTGCAGCATCACCTGAACCGGACCTGTAGCGTGCGCCAGGCGGCGATCAACGCCGTGATGGCGGGTTGCAAGCCGGAGTACTTCCCGGTGCTGCTGGCGGCGCTCGACGCGTTGAAGGGTATCGATTCGGGCGGCGGGTTGCTGCAGAGCACGACGGGCCAGGCGACGATGGTCATCGTCAACGGACCGGTGCGCAACGCACTGGGGATCAACTACCTCGAGAACATCCTGGGGCCGGGCGACCGGATCAACTCGACGCTGGGGCGGGCGATGCGCCTGATCATCATGAACGTGCTGGGTGTGAAGCCGCACGAGTTCGACCAGAGCACGCAGGGCACGCCGTGCAAGTACGCCTTGTTCATCGGCGAGAACGAGGAGGACAGCCCGTGGGAGCCGCTGCACGTCGAACGTGGCTTCGACGCCGATGCCAGCACGGCGACGATCCAGATGGTGCGCTCCGACCTGCACGTCGAGCATCGCAGCACGCAGGTACCGGAAGAGATCCTGATGACGATCGCGGACTCGATGTCGTATGCCGGGGCGATCTACGAGGCGCCGCCATACAACCTGAACTCGTGCTGCGTCGTGCTGATGGGGCCGGAGCACGCCAACATCGTGGCGAGCAAGGGTTGGTCGAAGCAGGACGCGAAGCAGTTCCTTTGGGAGCACTGGGGTAGGACGAAGGCGCAGCTCACGAGCTTCGGTAAGACGATCGGTTTGGAGAACGAGCCGGACGACGCTTTCATCCACAACGCCCGCGGACCGGACTCGATCATGCTCGTCGTCTCTGGTGCGCCGAACGCCGGCGTGTCGACAGTGCTGCCGAACTTCTCGCCAGGGGATGAACGCGTAAAGCGCAACTTCACGGCGGTGGTTTGAAGATGGGGGACACCCCCATGCCCCCGCTGAAGGGCTGGCGGCAGCGTGTTCAGGGTATTCAGTTCTCGACGAATCCTGGACACTGGTCTTGAGGCCCGGGATTCGTTAGCGTAGTCACACCCTCGCGCCTCGAGTAGCCTCGAAGGAGCTTCCTCCTATGCAGCAGAACACGGACCGTATCCTCACGACACACGTCGGTAGTCTGGCGCGGCCACACCATATCCTCGACATGATCCAGGCTCGTATCCGTGGGCAAGGGGTCGATGACGCGACGTTCAACCCGGCGTTGCGGACGGCCGTGGAGGACATCGTGCGCAAGCAGGTCGAGACCGGCGTGGACATCGTCTGCGACGGCGAGATCAGCAAGACGAGCTTCAACGCTTACATCAAGCACCGCCTCGGGGGCTTCGAGCCTTCGGCGGAGGGCGCGCCGATCGCGATGGGGCGCTGGGGGGATACGCGCGAGACGCTGGACTTCCCGGAGTACTACACGTGGTACGAGAAGCAGCGTGACGACCGCAAGCCGATCGAGGAGGAGCGTACGCCGTTGATCTGCAGCAGTCCGGTGACCTACACGGGCATGGCTGACCTGCAGCGAGACATCGACAACCTCAAGGCGGCGATCAAGACGACGGGCGCGAAATTCGGGTTCATGCCGGCGATGGCGCCGCGCGCGCCGGGACGCAACGTGTACTACAAGACCGAGGAGGAGTACATGCAGGCCGTCTCCGACGCGCTGGCGGTCGAGTACAAGACGATCGTCGACGCGGGGTTGATCCTGCAGGTGGACGACCCGACCTTCGCGACGATGTACGGACACGACACCGAGCCGTTGGACGTGCGCCGGCGGGAAGCCGAGCAGCAGGTCGAGATCCTGAACTACGCGCTGCGCAATATCCCTCCGGAGAACGTGCGCTATCACACTTGCTACAGCATCAACATCGGGCCGCGGGTGAACGACGCGCCGCTGGCCGACTTCCTGGACCTGATGCTCAAGATCAACGTTGCGGGATACTCCTACGAGGTGGCGAACTCGCGGCACGCGCACGAGTGGCGCGTCTGGGAGAAGACGAAGCTGCCGGAGGGCAAGGTGATCATCCCGGGCGTGATCAGCCACGCGACGGCGCTGGTGGAGCACCCGGAGTGGATCGCGGACCAGATCGTGTTGCACGCGGAGCTTGTCGGCAAGGAACGCGTCATTGCGGGCGCCGACTGCGGGTTCTCGTCCGTGGCGGGCTACAACCCGGAGATTCATCAGACGGTGGTGTGGGCGAAGTTCCAGGCGATGGCAGAGGGCGCGAAGCTGGCGACGCAGCGACTGTGGGGGACGAAGTAGCAAGCAACAAGCAACAAGCAACAGATAACAAGTAACAGGTAACAGGTGGGAGCGAGTGCGGCCACTTGTCACTTGTTGCTATTCACTTGGTACTATCTCCTCATGCTGAAGACGGAATGTAGTCATGCGGCGGAGTTCATCAAGGCGGACGTCACGCCTCACACGGAGAAGTGCGAGGTGTGCGGCATCAACGGGCCTTCGCGGATGTGTGCGACGTGCGGCTTCGTGGGCTGCTGCGAGTCGATGAACTCACACGACACGGAGCACTGGAAAGAGACCGGCCACCCGATTATCGCGCGTATGCCGCTGGGCGAGGCGTCGTGGATCTGGTGCTACGAGCACGGGGATTATCTGAAGGACGCTTAGGAACGACGGCCGGTCATCGCGAGCGAAGCGTAGCAATCTTGCAGTCTCCTGCGCTCCCATAGGTGAGATTGACATTTAAAGGACGCCTGGTGACGAAGCCAGGTTTGCTGCGCATCGCTCTCGCGCTGCTCCGCCCCCACCCCTCCAAAAAAAGAACCTGAGGGGACACGTCTCGGCGCGACTCTGCGACCCTCAGACTCCCCGCGCATGGGCTGCGCCCCCGCTAGCCCCTGCTGGCTCATCCTGCATCCCGAAGTGTCGTGTGCAAAGTACGGGCCGATGTTTTGCCGGCCCGAGCGGCCTCCTGGCAAAGATGGAGCGAGCGTCTTCGCTCGGTTAGGCGTCTTCGGCGAGGCGGAGGCCCATGAACTGCCAGCGCAGGTGGGGCTGGAAGAAGTTGCGGTAGGTGGGACGGATGTGCGATGCGGGTGTGGCGCAGGAGCCGCCGCGCAGCACCATCTGGCCCGACATGAACTTGCCGTTGTACTCGCCGACGGCGCCGGGGAGAGGCTGGAAGCCGGGGTAGGGCAGGTAGGCGCTGCCGGTCCATTCCCAGACGTCACCAAAGAACTGCGACCCACCGTTGCTGAGGCCAGCGACGTGGTAGCGCTCCGAATCGACGAAGTTGCCTTCGAGCGGCTGCGCGGCGGCCGCGAGCTCCCATTCTTGTTCCGTGGGGAGGCGCTTGCCGGCCCAGCGGGCGTAGGCGTCGGCCTCGTAATGTGAGACGTGGCAGACGGGCTCGTTGGGGTCGACCTTGCGCATGCCGGCCAGGGTGAAGTTCCACCACTCGCCATCGCGCCGCTCCCAGTAGAGGGGAGACTCCCAGCGCTGCTGATTCAGCGTGTACCAGCCGTCGGAGAGCCAGAGGTCAGGGCGGGTGTAGCCACCGTCCTCGACGAAGCGCATGTACTCGGCGTTGGTGACGAGGCGGTCGGCGATGCGGAAGTCGTTCATGTAGACGGGGTGTCGCGGGAGCTCGTTATCGAAGCTGAAGCTGCCACCGTCCGTGAAGCCGGTCTCGTGCAGGCCGCCCTTGAAATCGAGCCAGCCCGTGGGCCGCGCCGGTGGCGCCGGCGTGTCGTCGCGCTCACGGTAGACGGGTTCGAGCGGGTTGCTCCACAGGATGTGCTTGATGTCGGTGACGAGGAGCTCCTGGTGCTGCTGCTCGTGGTTGAGACCGATGGTGACGGTCGGCTCGAGGCGCCGCAGCTCTTCGTCGGTGACGCTGTCGAGTAGCTCGGTCATGC
>Ga0214471_10000553_pt1 | contig 31692 bp, 30 predicted proteins | sample RVTome_5_FD_207665 | JGI IMG/M metagenome (GOLD analysis project Ga0214471, IMG submission 207665) | Soil microbial communities from uranium-contaminated site in the Upper Colorado River Basin, Wyoming, United States - RVT142D155 | ecosystem: Environmental > Terrestrial > Soil > Contaminated >... | reverse complement strand
GAATGGCACAATAATGAAATGGAACGATCCGATCCGCATGAAATATACCCGCTCCGGGGAGGTCTCCTCAGCGCGGGTATCGCCATGGCGCTCGTTCTCCTCCTGCCGCTGGCGGGCGCGGCGGCCATCGGGAAACCGCTCGCCGCGTACCTGCAGTTCCCCCCGAAGACCCCGGACATGCCGCATGCGCCATTCTCATATCTGGTCTTCCTCGGCCTGGCGCTTCTGATCCTCGCGGCAACGGCCCCCCTCCTCCTCCGCCTGGTCTCGTTCCGGCGTGAGGTCGGTCCCCGGAAACCCGTCGTGCCGTTCCCGTGGTGGGGGTGGGCCGGTGCGGGCCTGGGCGTGGCGTCCTGGATCCTCGCATGGGGTCGGTTCCCGTGGATGGGCGGATTCCAGGCGCACACGTTCGCACCCCTTTGGATCGCCTTCATCCTGCTGGTCAACGCGTTCACGTTGCGCAGGACGGGCCGATGCCTGATGCTCTCCCGGACACGCCCCTTCCTCCTCCTCTTCCCGGTCAGCGCGGGGTTCTGGTGGTCCTTCGAGTACCTCAACCGCTTCGTCGGGAACTGGCGCTACGTCGGCGGGCCGGAATTCGGAGCGGTGGAATATTTCCTCTTCGCAACTCTCCCGTTCGCAACCGTCCTCCCGGCGGTCCTGTCGACCCGGGAACTGCTTCTTTCCTTTCCCCGTCTTGACGGCGCGTTCCGGGAATGGCGTCCCCTCTCCCCGCCGAACCCGGGGGTGGTCGCCTGCGCCGGTCTCCTGTTCTCCTCCGCCGGGCTCTTCGCCGTCGGGATCGTTCCCGACTTCGCGTTCCCGCTGGTCTGGGCCGCCCCGCCCACGCTCCTGATCTCCCTCGCCGCTCTCCGGGGAGAGCCGCACGCCCTTTCCGGGATCGCCGCCGGCGACTGGCGCGCCTTCGTCGCAACATCCCTGGCGGCCCTCTGGTGCGGATTTTTCTGGGAGATGTGGAATTCCGGGAGCCTCGCAAAATGGGTGTACGTCATCCCCTACGTCGACGCGTTCCACCTCTTCGAGATGCCCCTCCTCGGGTACGCCGGGTACCTCCCCTTCGGACTTGCGTGCGCCGCCACCGGCGACCTCCTCCTCGACGCCGCCGGCCGAGGGCCCGAAACGCAGCGCTAGGTGCCGAATTCCGGCAAACGCCGGGCCGGTTTTTTTCCCAACGGCGCATGTGTTTGATATAAGATTCGTTCCATAGCGGAAAGCGGTTCATCCACCACGTCAAGGAAGGCCGATGCTCCTACCGCGACAATTGTCCGCCATTGATGCCGGCCGACCGTCCCGCTCCTTTCGATTTTTCCGAGGGGACACGGGATGAACCCCCTGGCTCTCCCCCCTGCCCTGTCGCCGGACACGTTCCTCCTTCTCCGTTACCTGCTCATGAGCGCCCTGCTCCTCTACCTCCCGTTCCTCGGGATCGTCATCGCCGGATCGGCCGCCTCCCTGGTCCTGAACTTCTTCGGGAGGGAGAACCGGGACGAACGGTCGCTGCGCCTGGCCCGGGAATGGATCGAGGCGGTCACCGTGAACCGGTGGGGCCTCCTCCTCCTCGCCCTCCTCCCGTATCCGGCCATCGTTTATGGATGCCGACGATTGCTCGGGGGCGAAACTTCGCTGCCGGCGATCGCATGGCTCGCCCCGTTCGGAGCCCTCCTCGCGGGGTGCCTGCTCCTCTCCCTGTACCGGTCGGCGATCCGCCGGTCGCCGGACCTGTCCGCCGCTCCGTTCGGGGAGGGGACGGCGGGCCTCCTGGCGATGATCTCCGCCGCCTTCCTGTCGTTCCTCCTGTTGGGGACGCTCGTAAACCCGGCCAAGCTCCCGCTCGTCCGGAGCAACCTCGTTTTCCTTCTCTCCTGGCACTCTTTCGTGGAATTCCTCCTGTTCCTCGCGTTGTCCTTCGGGCTTGCCGGCGGGATCGTCCTGCGGTTCCTCGGCCGGTCGAAGGCGGGAGAGGAGGGCGGGGGGCCCGATTACGAGGCGCGCGTACGGACCGCCGGGACGTCCTTCGGCACGGCCGGGGCACTGGCGGCCCCGGCGCTCGTCGTGCTCTACCTGGTCACACTCCCCCCCACGGGGTTCTCCACGGTGGTGTTCTTCATGGCGGCGGCCGTTCCGATCCTTGCGTTGGCCGTATTCGCCCTGCTCCACCTCCTGCCGGGGAAAGAGGAAAGCACGCCGGGGGATCGCGTTACGTCCCTTTTCATCCTGATGTTCCTCGCCGTGATCCTGTGCGACCAGACGGCCGTCGCCAACGTCTTCCAGGGGCTTTCCCCTCCATCGGCGCCGTTGGCGGCCGGGGCGGTTTCCAGGGAAGGCGGGGCGGCGAAACCCGGGGCCGCAGGCGCGCCGGCAGTGGAAAAGGGGAAGAAGGTATTCGACGCCGTCTGCTCGGCCTGCCACCGGTTCGACGTCAAGGTCGTCGGCCCCCCCTTCAACGACGTCGTCCCGAAGTACGAGGGAAACGTCGAAAAGCTGAAAGCGTTCATCCGGAACCCGGTCAAGGTGGACCCCGCCCTCCCCGCGATGCCGAAGCCGGCGATCAAGGAGGACGAGGTCGACGCCGTCGCCCGGTACCTGCTGTCGAAGGTCAAGGGCAGGTAGCCGCCGGGCCGGAGCGGGAAACCATCGCATGCGGGAGAGGAATTGAGAAAGACGCTGGTCGCCATCGCGGTCCTCGGGTATTTCGGGGCCTGCGTCCTGCTCGTGGCGGGGCTCGGGTACGTCTGGCATCGCTCCGACCCCGCCCCCGGGCAGCCGATCGCCTTTCCGCACACGGTCCACGCCGGGCAGTTGCAGATTCCCTGCACGTACTGCCACATCTTCGCGGACCGGGCGCGTTCCGCCGGCGCTCCCCCGCTGGAGAAGTGCATGGGATGCCACAAGACGATCGCCGTCGAACGGGAGGAGATCCGAAAGCTTACACGCTATTACGAGGCGAAGGAGCCCATCGAGTGGGTGCGGGTCTACGCCTTGCCGGACTTCATCTACTTCTCCCACAAGCGGCACGTCAAGGCGGGGGTGGAGTGCTCGATGTGCCACGGGGATGTCGCCGGCATGAAAAGGGTCCGGCGGGTGAACGAGCTGATCATGGGGTGGTGCGTGTCGTGCCACCGGGTCCGGGGCGCATCCCGCGACTGCGCCACCTGCCATAAGTAGAGGGGGACGATGAAGCGCAGGGACTTCCTTTGGCTCCTCGGGGTGATCTCCGGCTCCACGGTGATGTCCGCGTGCGGGTCTCCGAACCGTTCCGCGAAATTCACCTCCTACCTCCTCCCCCCGGAAGAGGGAATCGTTCCCGGGGAAGCCAGCTTCCACCCTTCGACGTGCACGGAATGCCCCGCCGGATGCGGGGTGATGGTCAGGATCCGGGAGGGGCGGCCGGTCAAGCTCGAGGGGAGTCCGGGGCATCCGGTGAACGACGGCGGACTGTGCGTCCGTGGCCAATCCTCCCTGCACCGTCTCTACCACCCGGAGAGACTTCGGGGGCCCATGGCACGGGACGGGGAGAAACTTCGGCCCATCTCCTGGGAGGACGCCTTCTCCCGGGTGGCGGGAGCCCTCCACGCGTCCCGGGAGAAGGGCCGGAAGAGCCTCTTCCTGTCCGGACGGACGACCGGCTCGCTCTCCCGGCTCGCCGACGCCGCGTGCGAACGGCTGGGGGTCGAACGTCTCCCCGCGTACGAGGTGTACTCCCACGCCGCCGAGAAGGAGGCGAACGGCCTCCTGTTCGGCGAAAGGGACCTTCCCCATTACCGGATCGAGGAGGCCGATTTCCTGCTGACGGTCGGCGCGGACCTCCTCGAAACGTACGTCACCCCCGTCGCCTACACCCGGAAAATCTCCTCCGCCCGGGCCGGCGGAAACTTCCTCTGGCACCACGTGGAACCCCACATGTCGCTCACCGGGGCGAACGCGGATCGAAGGCACACGGTCGCCCCGGGCAGGGAAAAACTCCTCCTCGCGTTCCTGCTCCGGGAGGTCCTGGAAAAGAAATCCCCGAAGGTCCGGCTGCCGGGAGAACTCCTGGCCGCCTTCCCCCGGACGACCGCCGAGGAGGTCTCCGGGGCCACGGGCATCCCGCCGGAGTCGCTGAAGGAGATCGCGGATCGCCTCGCGGCGGCGAAGCGTCCTCTCGTGATCGCAGGCGGGGTTTCCACAGCGCAGACGGGAGGCCTTGAGGTCGCGTCCGCCGCCGCCCTGATCCAGTATGCCTCGGGCGCCATCCCCGGGAGAGTCGATTTCGCAAGGAGCGAGAACTACCGCGCCGTCGGGACGCTCCGGGACATGGAGGAGCTTTCCGCCCGGATGGGAAGGGGGGACGCCGGGGTCGTGTTCCTCTTCCGGACCAACCCCGTCCTCTCCCTGCCGCCGCGCCTCGCGTTCCGGGAGAACCTGAAAAAGGCGAGCCTCTCCGTCGGGATGGGCGAGTTCCTCGACGAAACCGTGCGCGAAGCCGACCTGGTCCTTCCGCTCTCCCACTCCCTCGAGTCGTGGGGCGACGTCGAGCCCAGGAGAGGCGTCGTGTCCCTCCTCCAGCCCATGCTCCCCCCCCTGCACGACTCCTTGTCCGACGGGGACGCGCTCCTCGGGCTCCTCGGGAAGGGATCCGGGAACCGATCGGCCGGCGGCTACAAGGACCTTCTCGCGGCGGCATGGGAGAAGCGGCTCGGAGAATCCGGAAGGAGCCTGCTCCTCCGGCAGGGGCACCTGGAGGAGGCCTTGCCGAAGAAGCCGGTTCTCCTCGACGGGAAGAGGGCCGCCTCCGCCCTCCGGAGCGCCGGGCCGTCGGTGGAAGTCGGTGCGCCCGTCCTGTTCCTTACCCCCTCCCTGCGGACCTTCGACGGGCGGAGCCGGATCCTGCCGATCCTGTCCGAGATCCCCGACCCGCTCACCACCATCACCTACGGCCCCTGGATCTCCGTGTCCGGGGAGACGGCGGCGCGGGCGGGCTTGCGGGACCGGGACGAGGTGACGGCAGCGTCGGGCGGCTGGAAGGCGGTGCTGCCGGTGAAGGTCCAGCCGGGCCTCCCCGGCGGGATCTTCGTCGTCCACCGCGACGCGATCCCCGCCCCCCCGGTCCGGACGGATCCTCGCACGGGCGGACCGGTGGATGCCATCGAAGGCGTCGGGATCACGAAGACCGGGAAGAGGGTCGAGATCCCCATCCTCTCGGGTTCCTTCTCCCAGCAGGGACGCGGCATCATTCCCGACCCGGTGCACCTTGCGGAGGGGCGCCGCCATGAACGGTGGACCCTGTACCCCGAGCACGACCACAAGGAGTACCGGTGGGCGATGGCCGTGGACCTGGGACGCTGCAACGGCTGCGCCGCCTGCGTGGCGGCGTGCCACGTCGAGAACAACGTCCCCGTGGCGGGAAAAGCGGACCACCTGAAGGGCCGGGAGATGTCGTGGCTGCGGATCGAGCCGTTCTACGAGAAGGGGGTGGTCGATTTCCTCCCCATGCTCTGCCAGCAATGTCACAGCGCACCGTGCGAATCGGTCTGCCCGGTCTTCGCCGCGTACCACAACCCGGAAGGGCTGAACGTCCAGGTGTACAACCGGTGCGTCGGGACGCGGTACTGCTCCAACAACTGCCCCTACAAGGTGCGACGGTTCAACTGGCGGGAACACCGTCGGCCGACGCCCACGGACCGGATGCGGAACCCCGACGTGCAGGCCCGGGAAGTGGGGGTGATGGAGAAGTGCACCTTCTGCATCCAGCGGATCCGGGCCGCCAAGGACAAGGCGAAGGACGAGGGGCGGAAGGTCCGGGACGGGGAGTTCACGACGGCCTGCGCGCAGAGCTGCCCCACCGGGGCGCTGACCTTCGGCAATATCCTCGATAAGGAATCGAAGGTGTACCGGCTGGCCCACTCCGAACGGGCCTACCGGGTGTTCGAGACCCTCGGGACCGAACCTTCGATCCATTACCTGCGCGGCGGGAAGCCGTGACAAGGGACGAAGGCGCCATGGGAAACGCCGAAAAGTACGCCAAGGTGGACCGGGACGTCCTCGCCGCGATGAAGCGGCCGGGCCGCGTTTACCTCGCGGGCCTGGCGTTTACGGCGTCGCTGGTGGCCATCGGCGGGATCCTCTGGGCCTACCAGATCCGGAACGGCCTCGGCGTCGCGGGGTACACCCACCCCGTGAACTGGGCGATCTACATCACGAACTTCGTCTTTTGGGTGGGGATCGCCCACTCGGGGACGCTGATCTCGGCGGTCCTCTACCTCTTCCGCGCCCGGTACCGGACGAGCTTCAACCGCGCCGCGGAGGCGATGACCGTCTTCGCCCTCATGGTCGCGGGCCTGTTCCCCCTCATCCACCTGGGGCGGTCCTGGGTCTTCTACTACCTCATCCCCTACCCGACCCAGCGACAGCTCTGGGTCAACTTCCGGTCCCCCCTGGTCTGGGACGTCTTCGCGGTGGGGACCTACTTCACCGTGAGCCTCGTCTTCTTCTACGTGGGGATGATCCCCGACTTCGCGGCCGCGAAACAGCACGTCGAGGGGATCCGGAAGAGGATCTTCGCCGTCCTCTCCCTCGGCTGGAAGGGCACCGAAAAGGAATGGCGGCACTACGGAATGCTCTACCTCTTCCTGGCCGCCTTCGCCACCCCCCTCGTGGCGTCGGTCCACTCCGTCGTCTCCTGGGACTTCGCCATGAGCATCGTCCCGGGGTGGCACACCACGATCTTCGCCCCCTACTTCGTCGCAGGGGCGATCCTCTCCGGGACCGCCATGGTCATCACCCTGGTGGTCCCCCTCCGGAAAGCGATGAACCTCCACGAGTACATCACCGACGACCACTTCGAGAGCATCGCGAAGATCCTGCTCTTCACCTCCCTCATCGTTTCGTACGCCTACATCGTCGAGTTCGGCCTGGCATCGTACGGTGAAAACGTCTTCGAGAAGGAGGCGTTCCGATACCGCGCCCTGGGGGAGTTCCGGTATCTCACGTGGGCCATGATCTTCTGCAATTCCCTCGTCCCCCTGACCCTTTTCGCCAGGCGCCTTCGGCGGAACACCACGTTTCTCCTGGTCGTATCCCTGCTGGTGAACGTGGGGATGTGGCTGGAGCGGTTCGTGATCATCGTCACGTCCCTGGCGCATGACTTCGACCCGTACGTGTGGGGCACCTATCGACCCACCTACGTCGAGGTGGGGATCTCCCTCGGGAGTTTCGGGCTCTTCTTCATGCTCTACCTGCTCTTCGTGAAGAACCTGCCCGTGCTGTCCATCTCGGAAATCAAGGAACACCTCTGATGGCCGACCGGAGGATCTTCGAAGACAGGGAGCGATTCCTCGAGGCGCTGCGCCTGCTGGTCCGGGAGGGCGTCCCGGGGGAGAGGATCCGGGTGATCACGCCGTTCGGCGTCCCCGAGGTGGAGGAGATCCTTCCCCGCGGGCGATCGAAGGTCCGGTTCTTCGCGCTCGTCGGCGCCGCGTCCGGCACGGTCACGGGGTTCGCCTTCACCATCCTGACCTCCCTCAGCTGGCCGCTCATCGTGGGGGGGAAGCCGGTCGTTTCGCTGCCGCCCTTCCTCATCATCGCGTTCGCCCTCACGATCCTGTTCGGCGCCCTGTCCACGTTCGCGGGCTTCCTCCTCCTGTCCCGCCTTCCGAGCCTCCGGGGAATCCGATCGGGGGAGGAGTTCGGGAACGCGTTCGTGATCCTGGTCGAGGACGGGGAGCGGCGATGAAGATGAAGGCGTTCCTGGAAAAAAAGGGCGTCCCGGCCGCACTCATCGCCGCGGGGGGGGCCCTCTTGGCGATCGTTGCGCTGGAGCACGGCCGCGGGAAGGGCGGATCGCTCCTCCTGGCGTTCCTCTTCTTCGTCGCGGTCGTCGAGGGGTGCGTCGCGGCGGCGGCGGCGGGAGCCACGGTGAACGCGCGGTGGGTCGGCTCCGTGAGGAAGGAGCTGCTCTCGGTCACCCCGCTCCTCCTCCTTTTGTCGTTCCTGCTCCTGCTGCTGATCCCCTTCCTGGATATCTACCCCTGGGCAGGCACCCCGGGGATCTGGCTCCGGAAGGATTTCTTCATCGGCCGGAACCTCGTCTTCCTGCTGCTCGCCTACGTCACGGCACGGCGGTTCGCCGCCGCTCCCGCCGACGGGGAAGGGACGAAGTCCCGCGCCGCCTGGTACCTCCTCGTCTTCGTCGTGTCCCAGACCCTTACCGCCTTCGACCTGGTCATGTCGCTCGAGTACCCCTGGATCAGCGCGCTCCTCGGGGGATACTTCTTCATCGAGTCGATCTACGGGGGGTTCGCCGTCTCGGCCCTCCTCTGCCTCCTGTTCCGCGGAACGCCCCCCGCGGACCGCGGCCACGGATCCCGGTCGGATCTCTCCGACCTCTCCATCCTGATGTTCGGCTTCAGCCTCATGTGGGCCGGGCTGTTCTTCGCCCAGTTCCTCACCATCTGGTACGGGAACCTCCCCGAGGAGGTCGGCTTCCTCGCGAAAAGGTTGTCCGCGTCCCCGCTGCGCGAGCTCTCCGTCGCGGTCCTCTTCCTCCTCTTCGTCATCCCCTTCCCGGCGCTCCTGTCCACCCGGGCGAAATCGAACCCGTACGTGGTCTCCGCCGCGGCCCTCTCCATCCTGGCGGGGATCCTGGTCGAGCGGTACGTCTTCCTGGCCCCCGTGGTCCGGCTTTCCCCGGTCGCGCTGGCGGTCGACTTCGCCTGCCTCCTCTTCCTGTTCGCCGCCGTCGTGTACAAGGGTTCGAGGGGAGCCTCCCTTGACGCGTAACGCCATCGCCTCCCTCCTCGCCCTGGTGGCCCTTGCCCTGGCCCTGGCCGTCCTCTTCCCGACGCATTCCGCCGCCGCTCCCCCCGAACAGCCGATCCGGTACAGCCATAAGGTTCACGTGACCGACTACAAGCTCGACTGCCGGTTCTGCCACGTCTACGCCGCGAAGTCCGCCTCCGCGGGGATTCCTTCCTTGGCCAAGTGCATGATGTGCCACCGGACGATCGCCGCCGAGCGCCCGGAGATCCGGAAGCTCGCGCAGTACTGGAAGGAGAAGAAGCCGATCCCCTGGGTCCGGGTGACCGAGCTGCAGGAATACACCTACTTCCCGCACTTCCGGATGGTCTCTTATGGAAAGGTCCCGTGCCTCACCTGCCACCCGGGGATCGACAGGGACGACATCGCCGTCCAGCGGCAGGAGTTCGGCATGGGGTGGTGCCTCACGTGCCACCGCGGCCGGGGCGTCTCCATCGACTGCTGGACCTGTCACATCTAGGGGGGGGGCGCGATGCTGAACCGGAGAGGATTCCTGAAGGTCGGCGGGGCGACGGCCTTCGCGGCCCTCTTCGGCGGCTGCGAACGGCTGCCCAAGACGCTCGTCCCCTTCGTGGTCCCCCCCGAGAATTACGCGCTCGGCGAGTCGCTCTGGTACGCCTCCGTCTGCCGCCAGTGCCCGGCGGGGTGCGGCATCGTGGTCCGGAATTCCGAAGGGCGGGCGAAGAAGATCGAGGGGAACCCGCTCCACCCGGTCAACCGGGGGAAGCTGTGCGCCCGGGGACAGGCGGGGCTCCAGGCGCTCTACCACCCGGAGCGGCTGGGAAAACCCCTCAAGCTCGACGGTCCTCGCGGTTCCGGGAAGTTCCGGGAGATCCCGTGGGAGGAGGCGCTGCGGCTCCTCATGACCGGGCTCGCGAGCGTCCGGGAGGAGGCGCCGGGGTCTCTCCTCATGCTCTCCGAACCGATGCGGGGACACCGCAACCTCGTTTCCGCACGCTTCATGAAGGCCTTCGGCTCCCCCCACCGGGTGGCCTGGGATCCCTTCGGGCAGGACGTACACCTTGCGGCCAACGAGGCGGCCTACGGCGTGCGGGACCTGCCCGAGTATGACATCGCCGGCACGCGGTACCTGCTCTCCTTCAGCGGCGATTTCCTCGAGACGGGGCTCTCCCCGGTCCATTTCGGGCACGCCTACGGGAGGATGCGGGCGGCGCGGCCCACCGTCCGCGGCAAATTCGTCCATTTCGGGCCCCGTCTCTCGATGACGGCCGCCAGCGCCGACGCCTTCCTCCCCGTAGCGCCGGGCACCGAGGGATTCGCCGCCCTGGGAATCGCCCACGTAATGGTGAGGGAGAAACTCACTCCCGAGGCCGCGGGCGCGGTGGGGCTCTGGAACGCGGGGCTGAAGGAGTTCACCCCCGAGGCGGCGGGAGAGAGGACCGGGATTTCCGCCGCCGACATCGAGGTCGTGGCACGGGAGTTCGGCGCCAACCAGCCGGGGCTCGCGATGGCGGGAGACGCGGCGGCCTCGTGCGCCAACGGCGTCTTCAACCTGTCCGCCGTCGGACTCCTCAACCTTCTGGCGGGAAACGTCGGGAAGCCGGGGGGGATCTCCTTCCCGGACCGGCTCGCCGCCTTCAGGAAGTACGGGGCGGAGGCGAAGCTGCTGCTCCCCGCCGCCGAGAGCGGGTATCCCGCGGTCCGCGACGCGGTGGAGAGGATGGGGAAAGGGGCGTTCCGGATGGCCCTCCTGTCCGGAGCGACGAACCCGGCGTTCACCCTGCCGCCCTCCCTCAACTTCGAGGAGGCGCTGCTCAAGGTGCCGACGATCGTCTCCTTCGCCTCCTTCCTCGACGAGACGACCTCCCTGTCGGACCTTGTCCTCCCCGTGCCGACTTTCCTGGAGGAGTGGGGGGACGACATCGCCCCGGCGGGACACGGTGGGGATGCGATCACGCTGGGGCAGCCGGTGGTCACGCCGTTCCGGGACACCCGGTCGATGCCCGACGTCCTGATCGCGGCGGCGAGGGAACTGGGCGGACCCGCGGCGGCCGCCCTTCCGTGGGGAAGCTTCCGGGAGTGCCTGGACAAGGCGTACGCCGGGATGGGGATCGACCTCGAGGAGGCCCGCAGGAACGGGGGGATCTTCTCCGGGAAAGCGGGCGCGTCGCGGCCGACGCCGAAGGCGGGATCCCCCGCCCTCCCGAAGGCGGCGGAGGCGGCGTTTGCGGGGGACCCCGCCCGGTACCCGCTCGTCCTGCACGTCTATCCCTCCATCGCCCTCTCCGACGGACGGGGGGCGAACCTGCCGTGGCTGCAGGAACTGCCCGACCCCATCGCCACCGCGGTCTGGCGGAACTGGGTCGAGGTGGGACCGAAGACCGCCGCCGCGCTCGCGCTGTCGGACGGCGACGGCGTCACCGTCTCCTCGCCCTTCGGGTCGCTCCAGGCCTTCGTCTTCGTTCACCCCGCGATCGCGGAGGGGGTGGCGGCGATGCCGCTGGGCCAGGGCCATACCCGGTACGGGAAGTACGCCGCGGACCGGGGCGGGAACCCGTACGCCCTCCTTCCCGCGTCGGTCGAGAGCGCCACGAAGGCCCCCGCCCGGCAGTCCACGCGGGTGTCCCTCGTCAAGACGAGGATGAAAGGGGCGCTGGTCCGCACGGTCCATCCCGAGGGCCAGTGGCTCTACGAGAACATCCTGTGACGGAGGCCGCCTCGGTATGAAACGCCGGTGGGCGATGGTGATCGACATGGACCTCTGCACGGGGTGCGGTGCGTGCGTGGCCGCCTGCGTGGCGGAGAACAACACCCCCACCGTGGGCGAATCCGAGGCAGGGAAGGGCCGCCTGATGCAATGGATCCGGGTGGTCCGGTACTTCCGCAAGGAGGAGCACGACGAGACGCGCGCGATCTACGTGGCGACGCCCTGCATGCATTGCGAGAAGGCCCCCTGCGAGATCGTGTGCCCGGTCTACGCCACCTACCACGACGAGGACGACCACGTAAACGCCATGGTGTACAACCGGTGCATCGGGACGCGGTACTGCGGGAACAACTGCCCCTACTCCGTGCGGGTCTTCAACTGGTGGGATTACAAGAGAGAGAAGCCGCTGGACGAGCAGCTCAACCCCGACCTCACCGTGCGGTCCCGGGGCGTGATGGAGAAGTGCAGCTACTGCATTCAGCGGATACGCCGGGGGAAGGAAACGGCCTTGAAGGAAGACAGGCCGATCCGCGACGGGGAAGTCCTTCCCGCCTGCGCCCAGACCTGCCCGCCGGGCGCGATCCGGTTCGGCGACCTGGACGACCCGGAGAGCGCCGTTTCCCGGATGATGAAGGACCCGCGCCGCTTCCGGTTGATGGAGCATTTGGGGACCGAGCCGAGCACCGTGTACCTGAAGAAGATGAGGGGCCCGGGCCGATGAAAATCGAGAATCACCTCTCCCGCCTGGACGAGTCGAAACTCTACGACGAGCTCTCGCGGTCGAACCTCCCCGCGACGAAACGGTGGTACGCGGGGACGGGGGCGCTGCTCCTCGTGGTCCTTGCGTCCGTCGCCGTCTTCGTCTACATGATGTTCACCGGGCTCGGCGTCACCGGCCTCAACCGCCCCGTCATGTGGGGGGTGATGATCATCCTCTTCGTCTTCTGGGTCGGCCTCTCCCACTCGGGGACGCTCATCTCCGCGATCCTCCGGATCACCCGTGCCACCTGGCGCGCGCCCGTCCTGCGGGGGGCCGAGGCGATGACCGCCCTGGCCCTGATGGTGGGCGGCCTCTACCCCCTGATGCACCTGGGCCGGAACTGGAGGTTCTACTACATTCTCCCGTATCCGAGCGAACGCCAGCTCTGGCCGAACTTCCGCTCCCCGCTCCTGTGGGACGCCGTGGCCATCACGACCTACCTCACGGGGAGCCTCCTCTTCCTCTACTTCGGGATGATCCCGGACCTGGCGATTGCGAGGGACCGCGCCACGGGATGGAGGAAGAAGCTCTATACCTTCCTGGCCGCGGGGTTCCGCGGGACCCACGAGGAGTGGCGGCGCTACCACGTGGCGTCGACGCTCTTCGCCGTGATCATCATCCCGGTGGCGGTCTCCGTCCACTCCATCGTGAGCTGGGACTTCGCGATGGCGATGGTCCCGATGTGGCACAGCACGATCTTCGCCCCCTACTTCGTGGCGGGGGCGATCTACTCCGGGATCGCGGGCGTCATCGCGGTGATGGTCATCTTGCGCAAGGCGTTCCGGCTGGAGAAGGTGCTCACCCCGGATCACTTCGACAACCTGGGGAAGCTTCTCCTGACCTTCACGCTGGTCTGGGGGTACTTCTACTTCTCCGACTACCTCACCGCCTGGTACAGCCGGTTTCCCGAGGACTGGGAGGTGATCCGCTCCTACTCCGGGCATTACCTGCCGCTCTTTTCGCTGCTGGTGGCGTGCAACTTCCTCATCCCCTTTCCGCTGCTCTGCCTGAAACGGGTCCGGCAGTCGATCCCGGCCATGTTCGCCGTCTCCCTCGTCGTCAACGTGGGGATGTTCACGGAGCGGGTCCAGATCGTCGTCCCCTCCCTCGCGCGGAGGAACGATCCCTCCATCTGGGCGACCTACTTCCCCACGTGGGTGGAGATCTCCTTCATCATCGGCTCGATCGCGATGTTCGCCCTGATCTACGTCATCTTCTCCAAGCTGTTCCCCGTGGTGGCGATCAGCGACGTGAAGGAGCAGCTCTTCCACACGACCGACCGGACCATCGGGGGAGCGAACCTCTCCACCGTCGTCAGCGGGGAAGGGAAGGAAGAGGGGAGGGAAACGTGAGGACCGGGGAGCCGCGGGTCGTCATCGGGTTGTTCGACGGCGTGGAGAAGGCGGCGCAGGCCGCGCACGCGCTCCGGTCCCTCCCCCTCCCGGAAGAAAACGTCACGACGATCTCCTCCGTTCCGCTGCCCGACGGGGCCGTGACCCGGGACCGCCGCCCCATCCGGTTCCCCTGGATCGTGGTCGTCTTCTGGCTCGCCGGAGCGCTGGGAGGCCTCGCCCTCACGCTCGTCACCTACCAGGTCTACCCGATGATCACGGCCGGGAAGCCGATCAACACGGTGCCGCCCGCCATCATCGTCAGCTTCGAGGGGGGGATGTTCGCGGCCCTGATCGCCACCCTCGTCCTCGGGTTCCGCTCGATCGGCCTCGGACCGTTCCGGTCCGGGAGGAAGGTGTTCGACCGGCGAATCCACGAGGGGAAGATCGCACTGTGCGCCAGGGTGGACACCGGAGAGCAGGAACGGCTCGCCATCGAGGCCATGAACGCGTCCGGCGGCGACGCGGTCCGGGCCGAGGAGGGGGAACTGTGAGCCTAGTGCAGCGTCTCCTCCTCCTGGCGGCGGCCGTCGTCGCCGCGACGACCTTCTCCGCATGCGAAAAGATCGACCGGAACATGTGGGACAACCCGGCGTTCCGCCCCCAGGAGGAGCCGGTGCGGCTTCCCCCGGCGGACTCCGTCCCGACGAAGGGATGGGAGAACACCCCGAAGCCGGGGACCCCGGAGGCCGCGGCCCTCAAGAATCCGGAGAAGACGACCGAATTCTCCCTCCTCTCGGGAAAAGAGCTGTACGGCGTCTACTGCACGCCGTGCCACGGGGGATCGGGAAAGGGGGACGGCCCCGTCGCGAAGAAGTTCGTCCCCACCCCTATAGACATCTCGGGCACGGGGTTCGGAATGGCGCCCGAAGGGGTGCTGTTCGCCATCGTGACCCACGGATGGAACGGCATGCCCCCTTTCCGGGCCGACCTCACGGCGACGGAGCGGTGGCAGGTCGTCGCGTACCTGCGCACGCTGAAGTAGCACCGAAAGCGGTTATCATATAGGCATGTGCCGGATGATCGCGTTTTCGTCCAATGAGCCGCGGGACGTCGCACCGTACCTCGCCTCCCTCACCCGGTTCTGCGCGTCGGGGAACCTCGTCGCCGGCTGGGATAAACGCCCGGGAGGGAACCACCCGGACGGGTGGGGAGTCGCCTGGCGCTCGGGGGACGAGGTCCGGATGGTGAAAAGCGGGAACCCCGCAGCGTCCGACCCGCTCCTGTCCGGCATGAGCGCCGTGACCGACCGGTTCATCGGCCATGTCCGGTACGCGTCGAATCCGGAAACCGTGTGCGCAGCGAACTCGCACCCGTTCCAGGCGATGGGAGTGACCCTCGCCCACAACGGGACCTTTTACGGGAAGATCGGGGCGGAGGGAGATGCCCGCAAGGTCAGCGATACCGTGGTCTTCCTGGAACTCCTCGAGGACCGGTGGACGGAGCGGACGCTGGCGGGGTTGTCCGAAACGCTTCGGGGGATTCTCTCCGACCATGAACTGGTGGGGGCATATTCCGCGGCGAACCTGCTGATCGCCGCCGGCAACGAGATCTTCGCGTTCCGGCGGTTTCAACGGAACGGGGAATATTACACGCTGTACCTGAAATCCGGGGACGGGCTCGCGGTCGTCGCGAGCGAACCGCTCGACTCCGATGCCGGGTGGCGTCTCCTCGCGGACGGGGAGCTGGTCGAACTTTCGCCGGGCGCCCCCCGCTCCGTCCTGCCCACCGTGCCCGCCTAATGCGAGCGGGAGTGCTTCGCGATGTCTTCGGCGACCTCGCCCACGGTCTGCTTCATGAACCGGTCGGATTTCTTCTTGGCGGATTCCCCCGGAGAGGACATCTTGGAGACCCAGTTCCCGCCTTTCCGCACGAAGCCGCCGCCACCCCCGACCAGCCGGGTGACCGCCTTGCCGCAATGGGGGCACTTCTTGAGCGGCGGATCGGACATCCGCTGCTCCTTCTCGAACTCCCCGCACCCGGGGCATTTGTACTCGTAGGTGGGCACGTTATCCTCCGTCGGAACCGGTCCTCGTACCCGCTGATTATCGCACATCCGCCATGAGCCTGTTCCTGCTTTCGTTCTTCCCGGTCCACGGGTCCCTGCACGTCTACGCCCTCCCCAAGGCGAAATCGGCGTCGGCCATCGGTCCCGGATGAGGCCGGGCCGCCACTCCCCCTCGAACCGCGCGGCGGGGGTCCAGCTCCCCATCATCCCGATCGTGGCGGGATGGATCGCGGAGACGCCCGGCACGATCTCGCTGGGACAGGGGGTGGTCCACTACGGGCCTCCGCCGGCGGCGATCGCGGCGATCCCGGAGTTTCTCGCGACCGTTCCCCACCACCAGTACATCCCCGACGCCGGCCTCCCCGAGCTTCGAAGCGCGTTCGAAGGGAAGCTGCGCGACGAGAACGGGATCGAGGCGCCCTTCGAACGCAGGATCTACGTGACGGCCGGCGCGAACCAGGCGTTCCTCAACGCGGTCCTCGCGATCTGCGACCCGGGGGACGAGGTGATCCTCCTCTCCCCCTACTACTTCAACCACGAGATGGCGGTCACGCTCGCCTCGGCGGTTCCCGTGTCCGTCCCCGTCGACGGACGGCTCCAGCCGGACCTCCCCGCGATCGCCGCCGCTATTACGGAAAGGACGCGCGCGATCGTCACCGTGTCGCCGAACAACCCCACCGGGGCGGTCTACCCGCGAGAGACGCTGGCGGCGATCCACCGGCTCTGCGCGGATCGCGGGATCTACCACGTCAGCGACGAGGCGTACGAATATTTCACCTACGACGGCGCCCGGCACTTCTCCCCCGGATCCCTCGGCGGAGAGCACGTGATCTCCCTCTACAGCCTCTCCAAGGCGTACGGGATGGCGAGCTGGCGGGTCGGTTTTCTCGTGGCGCCGGAGCACCTGCACCGCGACCTCATGAAGATCCAGGACACGGTCGTCGTCAGCGGGGCGGCGATCTCCCAGTTCGTGGGGCTGCGCGCGATGCGCGAAGGGCGCGGATATTGCGCGGCGCACCTCGCTTCCCTCGCGAAGGTGCGGAAAGAGGTCCTTGCGCGGTTCGCAGCCGTTCCGGACCTGGTGGAAGTTCCCCCCGCGACGGGCGCCTTCTACCTGTTCGTGAAGGTGACTGCCGGGATGAGCGCCCTCGTCCTGTCGGAACGGCTCGTGCGGGAGCACAAGGTGGCCGTCATCCCCGGAGAGACGTTCGGCGTGCGACGGGGGTGCTGGCTGCGGATCGCCTACGGAAGCTTGCGGGAGGAGACCGCCGTCGAAGGGATCGACCGGCTGATCGCGGGGTTGAGGACGATCCTCGCCTCCTGAGCGCCGACTCCCATCCTCAGGGACGGTTCACCGGTACGGGCACCGTGGAGCGAAGAAAAAGCCCCGGGGGACCTCGTTCCCCGGGGCCGGAACGCCCTTCCGCAGGAAGCTCCCTTAACCTACCAGGTTCTGGTTCCGTGGCAGACTCCCGTATCCGGGGAGCACGACTGCGTGGCGGGATCATAGTCTCCGGCGGGGATGATCGTGCTCCCCCCTCCGATGGTCGCCGATGCCGGACCTTCCATCGCCGAGGTGGCGAGCGCGGTGAAATGGTCCACCGCAAGCGTCGTGGTGTTGTGGCAGAAGGTGCACAAGAGCCCCAGACCACCAACATGAAACTGGTGCTCGCCCGAATTATAGCTGTTGAATTGCGCCGTCCCCTGCGCGTGGCAGTTCGAGCACTGGGTATCCACGTCGATCGCGCCGGTCCGCCAGCCGGGGGTGGCCTGCCCGCCGTGGCAGCTCACGTTCGAACAATTGAGCGCGGCGGAATTATCGAAAGAGGACGCTCCGGTCTGCGCGTCGTATGTCGCCGGAAACGCCACGTCCCCCGGGGCCACCCGGGATTTGGCGCGGTTGTAATGGTTCAGGGTTCCAGTCCCCAGCCCGTCGTGGCAGGTGTCGCAGGAGATCGGTGTCCCCGCGCTGTTCAAGGCGATATGCGTGGCATGCGCCCCGGGGATGTTCGCATACACCGCCCCTGCGGGGGCGGCACCGTCCGGCGGGGCGGCGTGGCAGGAGGTGCAATCCAGGGACGTCAGCGGCGACGCCGCGACATGGCAGGTCTGGCAAACCGGCCCCACTTTCGTCGACGGGGCGGAGACGTCGTGGCAGGTTATGCAACCCGGTGGGAACGTCGTTCCCGGGAACGTGGCGGAGGTCGTGTCGTAGTGGACCGGGTCATTGAAGGGCACCGGGTGCGGCGCCGTGGCCGTGTCGCCGTGGCACAGCGTGCTGTTGAAGCATCCCGGCGGCGTTCCCGCCGGGGCGGGCGTGGCCGGATGGTCCGCCGGGTTGTTCGGGGATCCGGGGAAGTGACATGCCGCGCAGACCGGAGCGTTTTTGGCGTTCGTGTTTGCGTGGGTGAACGTGGAACCACGCCAGGGCTGCGCGGGGTGCGGCGCGTTCACGACATGGCAGTCCGCGCAGGCGACCCCCGCCCCGCCGCCGGAGAAGTCGTTCCCGTGGCAGATCTGGCAGGAGGCGAACCCGGAACTGCCCGGGGCCTGCTTGGCGGTCGCCCCGTGCACCGCGGGGGTGGCCCAGTTCGCGACCGGGTCGTGGTGGCACCCGGCCGGGTTGTCGAAGCAGGAGACCCTGGAGATTCCTCCCGTGAGATCCGATCCGTGGCACTGGGTGCAACCGCTGTCCCCGCCGCCGGCGATGTAGTCCAACGTTGCGGTGCCGGCGTGCGACCCGCCGGAGGGGAGGACCAGCCACCCCGCCACGGAACTGCCGGAGGGGAGGATGTGGTTCGTGACCGTGCCGGACCCGTTGGGGGATTCGGCGGTGGAGCACCCGGCGGCGAACGCGACGGCCCCCAGGAGCAGCAGCAATGCGAAGGGCCTCGAGGGCCGGTTCTTCCGGGATCCCGACATCATCCGTTCCTCCTTACTTGTGGCACTGCTTGCACTTCACGTCGTTCTTGTTGCCGTGACACCGGAAGCAGGACCCCGGGTCGAGACGCCCGTCGATCCGGTGCGCGACCAGGTAGTCGCCCCGGTGCGGCGCCATCCGGTCCGGCCGGTCCCCCATCTTCACGTTGGGCTTGAGCTCTTCCTTCCCCGCGTGGCACGTCTGGCAGAACGCCGGCGCGTGGCAGGAGGAGCACAGGCTCTGCCCCTGGCGCGCGTACGCGCCGTGGGCGTTGATGAACACCCGGGAGTGGCGGAACGTCCCGTACGGCTTCAGCGCCCCCGTGGAAACGTTCTCGTGGCACTCCAGGCAGTTGACCCGGCCGGTCGGCAGCTCCTCCGGGTGCTTCGGAGGCACCGACGGAGTCTTCGAGACGGCGGAGCAACCGAACAGCAGGGCGAGCAGGACCGCCCCCAGTAGGTTCGCTGCGAACGCGCGGCGCATCATTTCTTCCCTCCCGTGCCGGTGCCCAGGTCGTAGCTCAACCGGACCAACCCTGCGTAATCTTTCTCGAAGATCGGACTCTGCGTGTACGTCAGGTCGCCGGAGAGCTGCAGCGCGGCGAGGAGCTGGTACCCGGCGGACGCCACGACCTGGTACGCGTTCTTCTTCCCGATGCCGGCGATCGGTTCCCTCTTGTACTGCTGGGCGATCGCGTCCAGGGTCAGCCGGAGCTTGTCCGGCGAATGCGTGGCGAAGGCGCGGTATTCCCGGTACTCGTTCTCGTCGCGGTCCGCGGCGACGAAGGCGGCTACGATCCCCGCCACGTCCTTCTTGGCGTTATAGGAGTAGCGGAGCCCGACCTCCCCGCGGTTGGCGTCCCCGGGATCCGACTTGTCGTGCCGGATGTTCTTTCCCGCGACCTCCAGGGTCCAGCCGGGGATGAACTCCCAATCCACGATGCCGAAGATCGTCCGGACCTGGTCGTTGTTGTCCACCGTGGGGAAAACGAACGCCGGGTTCAGCGCCGACCGGAAGAGTCCCTCGTACGTGTACGCCTCGTAGCCGGCGGAGATGTCGACGGCGGCGCCGGGAACGATCCGGACCGCATATCGTTCCGACGCCATTTCGCGGGCCGTACGGTTGTAGGACGCCTGCCCGGTGAGCTCCACACCGCTTGCGACGCGCACCCACAGGTCGCCGCCGTACAACTCACGGTCCAGCCTCCCGGGCGACCCGTTCTCCTTGAGGTACGAAGCGCCCAGCTCCGTGAACCCGGCCTTGACGAAGAAGACCCGCCCTCCGTAGAGAGAGTCCCCCTCCTCGGCGCCGTTCAGGATGGTGTACTCCACGGGGACGCCGCCGTAAAGGGAAACCCCGAGCCCGACGGGGGATGTCGCCTTGGCGAACGCGCCGTCGATGGTATCCATCGCCACCCCTTCCGTCAGGAAGAACCGCCCCAGCTTCGCCTGGGCGTTCCCCTGGGGGTGCAGGTACTCCATGTACAGGCTGCCGATTTCACCGGACGTCCTGCCGGAACCGCTCTCTTCCGCCAGGTCCGCCCGCCCCCAGCCGTAAAAGTGGAAGGAGAGGGGCTTTCCCCCCAGGTTCGCCGCGTCCGCCGAAAGGTACTCATACAGCGGCGCATACCGGTCCTTCACTCCCCCGGCGAGTTCCCTCTGATAGAACAGGCCGTACGTCTTGGAGGAGAAGGTCACGTCGGCCGCGGGGGCCGTGCCCGAGAACAGGAGAGGAAGGAACAGCGAGATGGAAACGATGGCCGGGAGGAGCCTTTTACCGGGAGAACCCACGGTCGTCGGACGTCCCATTCGTACCCCCAAGGCGGTATTTGGAACGGCATCATTCTCCCAGAAACCGGAGGAGGCGACAATAATTATTTTCGGCATCGACGCCACACGGCTCCCTGAACGCGTCGTCAAAAGTTCGGCAGCAGGACCGGTGGGAGGCGGTGTACAATCTACCCATCATGGGAAAGTCACCGTCCCATCCCAAAGGAGATCCCGCATGAAGCCGTTCCTGTCCGCCTGCGCCCTCGCCGCGTTTCTCGCCCTGATCCTGTCCGCCCCCGCCTGGGCGTTCCAGAAAGAGACCGGGGCCGCCAAGGAGTGCTCGGAGTGCCACAAGCTCACGAAGGAGGAGGCGGGGAAGGTCCTCGGAAAGGTGGTGGACAACGTCGTCGGCGTCGTCCAGGGGCCGTTCCCCGGGCTATGGGAGGTGGACGTCGCCCGTGACGGGAGAATCTATCCGCTCTACCTCGACTACTCCCTGAAGCACCTCATCAACGGGCAGGTCATCCGCCTTTCCGACATGGCGAATCTCACGGGGGAACGCCATACGGACCTGAACCGCGTGGACGTCGCCTCCCTCCCGGTCAAGGGCGCCATCCGGGTCGGCAGCAAGGCGGCGAAGAGGACGGTGATCGTCCTGTCCGACCCGACGTGTCCCTACTGTGTGAAACTGCACGGGGAGATCAAAAAAGCGGCGGCGAAAGATGCGGACGTGGCGTTCCTCGTCATGCCGTACCCGCGCAACGGCAAGGACAAGGCCACCTACGCGAAGTGCCTGGCCGTGGTCTGCTCGAAATCGGAGAAAGTGCTCGACGACGCCTTCACCGGGAAGGAGCTTCCCGCGGCCGCCTGCAAGAGCGACGCGGTGGATGAGACGATGAAGCTCGCCGACCGGCTGAAGATCCAGGGAACGCCGACGATGATCCTCCCCGACGGGCGCATGATCAGCGGCTTCATGGGGGCGGACGCGCTCCTTGCGCTCATCAAGTAAGCCGCCCCTCCGTCAACCGCCCGTGTAACGCCGGACGCCGCCTTGGGAGCACTCCTCTCCTCGTTCCAGTGGTACCTCCAGGCGGGGTCTCCCTTGGCGTACGCCGTAGCATTTCTCGGGGGGATCCTCGTCAGTTTCACCCCGTGCGTCTACCCGATCCTGCCGGTGACGGTGGGGTACATCGGAAGCCGCTGCGGAGGATCCCGCCGACGCGCGTTTCTCCTGTCCGCCGCCTACGCCGTCGGGATGGCACTGACGTACGCCGCGCTCGGGATGGCGGCCGGGCTCACGGGTAGCGTGTTCGGCGAGGCGACGTCCCACCCCCTCTCGTACCTCGTTCTGGGGAACGTCTGCATCCTCTTCGCCCTCTCCATGTTCGACGTCTTCCGCCTCCCCGTCCCCGCGATCCTCGCCCGCGGCGGCGGGACGGGGAGCGCACCGGGAGGGACGGGAAGCGCCTTCGGCGTGGGCATGTTGTCGGGCCTCGTGGTCGGACCGTGCACGGCGCCGGTGCTCGGGGGGCTGCTGCTGTACGTCGGGGCGAGCGGGCACCCCGTCTTCGGCGCCACGCTCCTGTTCACCTTCGCGCTGGGGATGGGGATTCCGGTCGTCGCCCTCGGCACGTTCGCGGGGCTATTGGCGAACCTGCCGAAGGCGGGGGGATGGACGGTGAAGATCCAGCGGGCGTTCGGCGTCCTGCTCCTGCTGGCGGGCGAGTACCTTCTCCTGGAGGCGGGGAAGCGGCTAGTGTAGCGTCTCGCAAATAGCCTGAGCATCGAGAGCGTCGATGCGCCGCGCCGGCAAGGCGCGCTAGTGAAGGCGTACCGGGAGAGTACGGCGAACTAGCGGAACGAAGCTGGAGCGGATGCAGCGGCGCTCGAATGCCAGGATATTTGCGAGACGCTGCACTAGTATGACCCGGAACGCTTCCGGGTCGGAGATCATCGAACGGATTGGAGAATAGACGATGAGAACCCGGTATGCCCTCGCCGCGCTGCTGTTCCTGCTGTGCGGGGCCGCCCTCGCGGGGCCGGAGCGGGTCGTGCCGGAAGGCGGGGCGGGCGCCGCGATTCCCGGCGCATCGACCGGTCCGGCGGCGGATTTCACCCTGCCGGACCTCGACGGCCGGCCGGTGACGCTCGGCGCGTACCTCGGGAAGACCCCGGTCCTCCTCGTCTTCTGGGCGACGTGGTGCCCGGAGTGCAAGGCGGCCATCCCCGAGATCAACGCGTTGGCCACGGGACCGCTCGCGGGAAAACTGCAGGTCTTCGGACTCGACTTCCGGGAATCCAGGGAAAAGGTCGCGCTGGCGGTCATGTCGCGCGGAATCCGCTACCCGGTTCTTCTCGACGAGCGGGGACAGGCGGCCCGGGCGTACGGGGTCGTCGGGATCCCCACGTATATCCTGATCGACCGGAAAGGGAAGATCGCCTGGCGGAAGCATCTCCTTCCGGAGGACGTCGCATCCCTGCTCGGACCGTGATCCCTCGCGGACGGGCGCCGCTCTCCTCCGCTCCCTATCTCGGAGCGCCGTCCTTCCGCATCCGGATCCCCTGCACCTCTCCCATCCGGCCCTTGAGCTGCTGCACCCGGTCCTCGAAGTCGCGGCTGAGCTGGATCCCCTCCTCGACGCTGCGGATCACCCGCGGCGTGATGAAGATCAGCAATTCGGTCCTGGTCAAGGCGTCGTCCCGGGAGCCGAAGATCCACCCGAGGAGCGGGATCTTGTAGAAGAACGGAAGACCGGCGCGGTTCAGGGCCTTGCGCTCCTTCACCAGCCCGCCGAGGACGATGCTCTGGTCCTGCGAGGCCACCAGGTTCGTGGAGATGCTCCGCTTGAAGAAGGTCGGGTTGGTGTTGGCGCCGGTGGTGGTGGAGCTGACCTCGCTCACCTCCTGTTCGATCTCCAGCGTCACCAGCCCCGAATCGTTGATGTACGGCGTGAAGGAGAGGATGACCCCCACGTCCCGGTACTCCACGGTGGTCGTCGTCACGGGCGGGTTCGTGTTGCTCTGCAGCGTGGAGGTCACCACGGGGACCTGGTCCGCGACGTTGATCTGCGCCTTCTTCCCGTTCGTCGCTATGATGCTCGGGGAAGAGAGGACCGACGCCTTGCCGTCCTGGGCCAGGGAGCGGAACGCCGCGGTGAGCCTCCCCGTCTTCGTGACGAGGTAGGTGAAGTTGTTCAACGGGTTCCCCTGGTCCAGGGTCCCGGTCCCCTGGAATTCTCCCCCCGGCCCGAAGGTGTTGTTGAACGTCCAGTCGATCCCCAGCTTCAGCGTGTCGTCGAGGGTCACCTCCCCCACCAGGACCTCGAGGAGCACCTGCTGCGGGTACACGTCGATCACCTTGAGATTCTCGAGGATGTCCGCGTACTCCGACAGGCTGGCGCGGATGATCAGAGCGTTCGTCGGCTCGTCGGGGATGAGGTCGAACCCTTCGCCCTCCTTTCCCTCCTTTCCCTCTACCCCGTTTCTCGCGGAAGCGGGGCGGGACGCGGCGGTGGATGCGGTGGCGGACGCGGTGGCGGGGGCTGTGGCGGACGAGGTCTGCTGCGCGGGCGATCGCGGCGCGAACGCGCTCACGGGCGAACCCGGGTACTGCGCCACCGCCGGCTTGAACTCGGTCGGTCGATCGGTCCCGATGGAGGCGGTTCGGTTCGGGTAGAGCCTTTCCAGGACGGCGGCGATGTCCTTCACCTTTCCGTAGCGCACCCGGTACCGGTGGATCGTCCGCGAAGTCCCGGACCCCTCCCGGTCCAGCTCCGCGATCCACTTCTCCACGTCCTCCATCGTTTTGGGGGACGCGCTGACCACCAGCAGCGCGTTCAGCCGGGGGATGGGGACCAGGTTGATCCCCGCGGGCTTCGCCCCGCGGACGGAGAAGTCGAGCGCGCCGAAGATGTTGTCCAGGTTCTTCGCCATCTCCTCCGGGTCAAGGTATTTGAGCTGGAAGAGCTTCATCCCCGCCGCGCGGAAGACCTCGGAGTCGAACAGTTCCACGAGGCGCGCCGTCTTCTCGAGGTTCGCCGACGTGTCGATCACCAGCAGGATGTTCGCCCGGGCCACCTCGACCGCCTCGCCGCCCACCGACAGGAACGGCTTGATCACCTTCGCCATATCCGCCACGGCGATGTACTGCAGCGGGTACGCCCGCATGATCACCTGGTTGGAGGCCGCCTTCGCGCCTTTGTCCCCGGGAAACACCGGGACAAGGGGCTCCATCTTCGCCTCCACCATCGGAACGATGTGGTAGATATCCCCCTCCTTGATCGCGGTCGCGCCGTTGACGCGGAGGATGGCGAAGAGCAGGTCCAGCGCCCCGTCCTTGCGCACGACCCCCTGCGTATGCACGTTCACCACGCCACGGACGCGCGGGTCGATCAGGTAGTTGATCCCCGCGGTCCGGCCCAGCGTGTGGATCACCTCGTAGATATCCGCGTTGTTGAACTTGACGAAGAACCCGGCCCCCCCCCCGGAAGCCGGGGACGGGGAGACGACGGGAGCGGCGGGTTGCCTCCGGACCGGGAACGCCGCGGGGGGGGGAGCGGCGCCCCCCGGAACCTGGACCGCCGGCGCGGACGAAGGGGCGGGCGGAACCGGCGGGGCAGGAGGCGGTGCGACGGTCACCGGCGGCGCGGGAGGCGGTACGGCCGTTACCGGCGGTGCGGGAGGGGCCGGAACGGCCGGCTCCGCGTCGTCGGCCCCGGGAGCGGCGGAGGAAATCGGGGCCGCCGTCTCCTCGGGGGCGACCGGCGGCGCCTCTTCCGCGAATACGACGTTCGCCGCGAACAGCGCGGCCGCGCAGAACAACCAGACCATGCGTTTCATGCGTTTTCTCCCCGTCGGTTCTTGTTCTTCGCGTCCTTTCCTTTCCCGTTCATCGTCGTCCCGGGGTGTATCGCGGCGTCGCGAGCGGTTGCGCCCTGTACGGCGGATTGTAGCCCGGGGCGGGCCGCGGCTGGGCCGGCGCCGGGGCGGTCAAGGCGGCCGGTCCCGGCGGCGCACCGGACGATGCCGGCTTCGCGGAGGCGGGGGACCCCGGCGCGGCGGCCGGCGGCGCGGCGGCGCGGCGGGGGACCTCCGTACGGACCGCACCGGCCGCCGCCGTCGGCGGTCCGGCGTAGAGCGGCAGAAGGAACTCCTTGCCGTCCGCCGTCAACCGCAACCCGTCGATCCCGACCTCCTTCACCGTGAATCCCGGCAAGGCATCCCCCGCCTTCAGCTCCCAACGTTCCGTCTTGTTCCCGGTCTTCGCGGTCACGACGCCCACCGGTCCCTCCGCGAATCCGAGGACCCCGAGAAGCGTGAACCGGGAGAGTTCCGAGTCGTAGTTTCGGGCCGGGGCCGCTGAAGCCGCCTGCTCGCGGAACGGCTGCCGGTCGGGCCGAAAAAGCGGCCGCGCCGCGACGGCCGCCGCTGCCGCCGACGGGTCGGGAGGGGACTGCGGATCGGGCGTGGCGGCGGCCCCGGGCCGCCAGGCCGGCGCCGTCGCCGCGTTGTCCTGCCCGCCGGGCGTCGCCCGCAACGCCTGCCGCGTCTCCCATGCGAAGAGGAGCGCCAGCAGGAAGAAGGCGAGGGTGGCGAGGGTCGGCCGTCTCACTCTTCCCCCCTTCCCGGGGTCTTCTCGTCCAGGGGGGCCGCGGAGAGGCCGGCCACCACCATCGAAACGGCGACGACTTCCTTCCTCGGCACCTGCCCCCTGTAATGCGCCCCCGTCGTGGCGGAAAGTTTCGCGACCCGGAGGATCTTCGTTTGCCGGGTGAGGTCGGCCAGCAGGAGGGAAAGTCCCTCCGTCGAGGTCTGGATCTCCATCTGCACCGCCACCTCGGCGTACGCCCCTTTCCTCACCGGCGGCAGCGACCGGATCGACGTCACCCGGATATCCGGCCGCTGGGTGAGCGGCTTCAGGAGCCCCTGGAGGAAGACCCCGGCCGCCGACGGCGTCTCCCCCACCAGCAGGCCGTCCTCCCACGTCTCCATCCGCTCGACCTGATCGTACAGTTCCTCGTCGACCCGCTCCTGGCCCGTGTGAAACGCCTCGTACCGCGCGATCGCGGCGCGCCGCTCGGGAATCGCGGCACGGTTCCTCGCGTACTCCGCCCGCACCGGCATCACCACCCACTTCACGGCGATGAACGCGATGACGCCCAGAAGCCCGGCGGACAGCAGCGCCTTCTCCCGCAGCGAAAGCGCGGAAAACCGCTTGTACAGCGCGCCCGCCGCGCTCATCGCTTCTTTCCCGCCGCGGATGCTGCGGGAGCCGGCGGGGGCGGCGGCACGAACTCCCCCCGGATCTTGAACCGCTCGATGTTGTCCGCCTGCCGGGTGATCGGCGCCCCGAACTCCACGGACCGGAACCGGCCGTCGCGCGTCAGCGCCGGGAAGATCTCGCTCGCGGAAGGGGAAAGCCCCTCGATGTCGACCTTCCTCCCCTCCATCCGCACGGCGAGGAGCCAGGTGCCGTCCGGGATGCGGTCCGTCAACTCCCGGAGGATCTGCAGCGTCTCCCCGGACGGGGATGCTGCCTCCCGCAACGTGGCGATCCGTCCCTGGGCGTCGTCGAGATCCGAGAGGGTCTCCTCGTATTGCTCCGCGGCGGGGCGCAGCGCGGCGACCTGCGCATCCAGCCCGCGAAGTTCCGCCTTCGCCTTCCAGGCGACGGCGGAGGGCCACGCGATCCCGAAAGCGAGGGCGGCGACCGCCGCCGCTCCAAGGAATGCGCGGGAGATCCTCGAGTCGGACCCGTCCCGCTGCGGCGAGAGCAGGTCCATCCGCCCTTCGCCGAGCGCGGCCCCGAACGCGCCGAGGAGGGCGAACGGATCCGGCGTCGAACCGCCCTCCCCGGACCCGGACAGGACGGATGCCGACGATCGGTCGAACGCGTCCCGAACCCGGAACACGACGCCCCCGTCTTCGATCCGGTCCCCTTCCTTCCCGTACCATCCTTGCGGGGCGAAGAGGTCGACGGGCCCATCGCCGGCCGAGGACGGCGGGTCGGCAAACCCTCCGCGCGCAAGCGGGAGCCCTTCCCCGGACGCCGATCCCGGCGAACACGGGGCGGAGGCGCAGAAGAACGGTTCGCCGGAGGCGAACAGGGTGCACTCCACCGCGGCGCCCGCCGCGCGGAGCACGGCCGCCGTGCTGCCGGGCTCACCCGGCAGGCCTCCCGGTCCCGACAGCGCGTCCCCTACCGCCCACGCCGAGGGGACCGCGGCGGACAGCGTAAGGCCCGCCCGCGTGACGATCTCCTCCCAACGGTCGATGTATTCCGAGGGGGTCGCCGCGACGACCAGGGGGAGCTTCCCTCCCGTGGAAAGCCCGGCGAGCCGCCGGAACCCGTACCGCAACTCCGCGGGCGGCAGGGGGAAGAGGCGCTCCAGCTCCATCCCCACGGCGTCCCGCAGGTCCCTTTCCTTCATCGGGGGAAACGCCGCGCGCGCCAGATAAACCCGCTCCGCGGGCAGAACGAGAGCCGCCCCGGCGCCGACCAGCCCGTTGCGGGCGACGAACTCGCCGAGGACTCCCTCGATCTCCTCGAAGCGGGAAGACTCCTTCGCCGTCCTCGGCTCGTGCCATAGGGGAGGAACGGCAAGCGAAGAACCGCCGACGCCTCGGCGGACCGCGACGATCGCCAGGCGCCCGCCGGACGGGTCGATCCCGATCATGGTGCGAAACCGCTTCAACCGCCCTCCTCCCGAGGCGCCTTGTCGAGCCACCCGAGCATCTTAACCCCTTTTTCCCCGGAACCGGAAACTTCCACCAGGCACCGCAAGACGTGGGTCACGTCGTTTCCCGCCCTCCCCGTGGCGGTGATCGTATAGACGCGCGACGAGGATCCGCCGGAGAGGAGGGCCAGCCCCTGCGCGGTCAGCAGCCCCTCGCCCACCATCGGCGCCAGGTCCGCCGCGGAGATCGGCGGGTTCTCCCTTCGGCCCGCGACGATCCGGTCCACCGCCTCGGCCGAAACCCCCGGGAGCGACCGCAGGACGATCTCCGGCGCGCGCAGGAAGTTCAGTCGCGCGGAATTCCCGTGCGCCGTGAGCACCCTCGAAAGAAACGCCTCGTGGATCTCCTTCGTCACCCCCTTCACGAACATCAGCTCACCGATGCCGCGGATCTTCCCGTTGCGGGGCGCGATCGGCTCGGTCCTCCGCCCGTACTCCGCGCGCTCCGCCCCACGAGGCCGGGGGACGTCGTCCGCGTCCCGCCAGTCGAGGATCGCGTCCCGCACCTCTTCCGCCTCCTCCTCCGGAAGCCCTCCCTTCTTCAACATCTCGAGAAGGACCTCTTCGCTGACGTGGTTCACGTCCACCTTGCCGCTCTCGCTATCGACCCGGACCTCGTACGAAGCGTCCCCGTCCTCCCCCGCGATCGTCGTCTCCATCACGTTGTCCGCGGGCAGGGAGGCGAGCATCGCGACGGCCCGGTTCACTCCCGTCCGCGCCTGGAACAAGGCGAGCGTTTCGTCGATCCCGTTGCGCGCAGCCATCGCTTCCGTCCGCATCGACCACGAGAATCCGAGGGCCAGCGTTCCGAGCAGGACCAGCGCCCACAGGACGAGCAGGAGCGCGACGCCGCGATCGGGACGTGTCCCCTTCATTTCCCGGCTCCTCCGCCGGCGGGCACCGGGACCACGAATGCGGTCCTCCGGGGGCCGGACGAGGTCGGCACGCTGAACTCCACCCGCACGCCGGCGGGAAGACCACCCATCTCCTTCTGATCCCACGCGGGAACCCATTCCCACGCACCTTCCTCCGTCGGGCCCGCGGAGTAGGAGAAGGCGAGCTCCCCCCCGCCCGGGATCAGGATCCGCGCCTTCTCCGTCCCTTCCCAGCGTTCCGCCCCCTCGTCCCGGAAGGGGGACGCCGTCGCGACCGCGATCCCACTCCCCTCCCCGCCCGACCGCTCGTAAAACGAGATCAGGCGCAACCCGCCCCCGTGGACCGCAAACGGCGCCCCGGCGGTCAGGAACCGGACGCTCTTCTCCTCCCCCGCGAAGTACGCGGTCGTTTTGTCCCCCACGGGGATCGGCAGCGGGTCCGCCGACATGAGCGCACGCTCGAAGATCCCCACGACGGCGCGCAGCTTCGCGGCATCCCGGGTCACGGCCTCCCCCCGTTCGATCGACGCGACGGCGAGGCGGATTCCCGCCGCCACGCTCCCCGCGATCAACGCAAGGATCGTAAGGGCGATGACGAGCTCGAGGAGCGTGAACCCCTGCCTGCGAGACGCTCCACTGGAATCAGGCGCCGGCATCGGCCTTCCTCCATCGCCACCGCCCGGCCGTGAGCTCCATCGCGTGCTCCTCCCCCCCGTCGTCCCACGTCACCGTGACCCGGTACCGGATCTCGTCGTACGGCTTCTCCTCCTCCTGTGGCGCGAACGAGGTCGTAAGTTTCCACCGGTACCCTTCGCCGAAAGCGCCCTGCTCCGACCCTTCGGCCGGATGGGGCGCGAGCAGCGCCTCCTCCATCCGCTGCCGGGCGTAGATCGCCGCGGCGGATGCGTCTCTCGCCCCGCCCGACAGGCGCAACGAGCCGGTGAACAGCCGGGAGATCGCCACGATCCCCGCCGCGAAGAGCGCCATCGCGACGATCACCTCGAGAAGCGTGAACCCCCTTTCTCCACGGCGAAGGGACGTCACGTACCCGCCTCCGACAACCCGGTGAGCGGATCCACCGTCACGCGCAACGCACCGCCGTCCTCCGCCGTCACGGAAATCTCGACCTCCTCGCCGCCGCCGTCGGGGAAGAAACGGACCCGGACGCTTCCCCGGTCTAGGGAGTCCCCCCCGGGGAGAACGGCGCCGAGGCGGATCGTCTCCGGCAGAACCCGGACCGCCTCGTTGTCGACGCCGAATTCGCCCCGCGAAAGGTCGAAGGTGGCGGAGCGCTCCCGCGAGGCAGCGACGGCCAGCGCGCGCGTCCGGGCGAAGGTCGACCGCACGTCGGAGGCGGCGGTCCGCAGCCGCGCCGACGCGACGGTCCGGGAGAAGGAGGGCGCGACCAGCGCCGCGAGCCCGGCGAGAATCGCCAGCACGACGATCAACTCCACGAAGGTGAATCCTTCGCTGCGCATCAGAACGGGACCTCGTTGAGGCGGAAGATCGCGAGGAACATCGAGAAGGCGATGAACCCGACCAGCAGACCCATCCCGAGGATCACCACGGGCTCGAGGATCGTGAGGAAGTTCTTCAGGCTCCGGCGCGCCCGGTCCTCGTAGGTGTCGGCCACGGAGGCGAGCATCTCCTCGAGCCGGCCCGTCTCCTCCCCCACGGCGATCATCTGCAGCGCGAGCTCGGGGAACGGCGTCGTCTCGCCGAGGGCGCGCGCCACCTTGGCCCCCCCCTGGACCTTCATGCGGGCCGCCTCCATCCCCTCCCGGATCGCGGAGTTTCCGCTCACCTCCCGGGCGATGACGAAGGCGGGGAGGATCGGCACGCCGCCGGACAGGAGCGACGAGAGGGACCGCATCACGCGGGACGTCTCCATTGCCGTCACCGTCTCTCCGACGAAAGGCCACGTCATCATTCCCCGGTCCCAGTCCCGGCGAACCTCCGGCCGCGACAACGCCGCGCGGGCGAACACGATGAGAGCGACTCCGGCGGCGAGCAGGTAGAAAAAATTCGCCTCGAGAAACGAGCTGACGGCGAGCAGGACGCGGGTGGGGAGGGGGAGCAGCACCCCCGAGGAGGCGAACACGCCGGCGAAGCGGGGGACGACGAAGACGACGAGGAGGATCACCGACACGATCGAGGCGGCGAGGAGGATGATCGGGTAGAGGAGCGATCCGAGGACGCTCGAGCGGAAATCCCGTGACCGTTCGAGGAAGCGGTACGCCTGGTCGAGCGCCTCCTCGAGCCGGCCGGTCGCCTGCCCCGCGTGCACCATCTGAATGAGAAAGCGGTTGAACGGCGCCCCGGGAGCCTTGCGCATCGCTTCCGAGAGGGAAGATCCGGCCCGCACCTCCCGCAGGAGGGAAACGGCGACCGGTCCCATCGGCCCCCTACGGAACAGGTCGGCCATCATCTCGAGGGCACGGTCCATCGGAACGCCGGCGGTGAGGAGGGTGCGGAATCCCTGCAGGAACGGAAGCAGCTCCTTCCGCGCTCCCCGGGCGCCGGCCCCCGGCGACGGCGCATCGCCCCCTTTCCGCTCCGACGCCGCCGAGGCCGCCCACACCCGGATCGGCGTGAGGCTCCTCTCCCGGAGCCGATCCCGGGCAGCCGCCTCCCCTGCCGCCTCGATCACGCCCTCGGTGACCCGGCCGGACCCGTCGGTGACCCTGTAGCCGAAGACCGCCATCTCCTACCCGAATGCCGCTGTATTTGTGGGATGGGCCACTCACCCCG
>Ga0214471_10000552_pt1 | contig 31761 bp, 28 predicted proteins | sample RVTome_5_FD_207665 | JGI IMG/M metagenome (GOLD analysis project Ga0214471, IMG submission 207665) | Soil microbial communities from uranium-contaminated site in the Upper Colorado River Basin, Wyoming, United States - RVT142D155 | ecosystem: Environmental > Terrestrial > Soil > Contaminated >... | reverse complement strand
AGCAGCACTACTTTGTCCGCGGAACCGAGCGAGGCGATCGGGTCGAGCGGCTGATATAGCGGCACCGGCAGAACCGATCCGGAGAACCTGAGGCGTCCTGCCGCCCGGCGAACCGGGACGCGGCGCGATTGACCGCTGCGCGCGATGGCGCGCGTGGCGCGCGCCGCGTCCTCCAGCGCCGCGGCGCTGATCTCGTCCGAGTACGCAAACGCGGTCTTCTCGCCTGAGAGCGCGCGCACGCCCACGCCCTGGTCGATCGCGAAGCTGCCCGACTTGACGATGCCTTCCTCCAGGCTCCAGCTTTCGCTGCGCATGTACTGGAAGTACAGATCGGCGTAGTCGATCTTGTGCTCGCCGAGCGCGGCGAACACGCGCGAGAGCGTGGCGGGGTCGAGTTCGTAGGGCGCGAGCAGGCGCGAATGCGCGGTATCGAGCTGCGCGGCGGGGGATTCGTTTCGCATCTCAGGCGCTCCTGCGGTTCTCCAGCGCCGGCAGCGTGCGACGCACTTCGTCCAGGCGGCGGCGGTCGATTTCGGCGATCACGACGCCTTCGCCTTCGGCGCGCTCGGCGAGCACCTTGCCCCATGGATCGACGATCATCGTGTGACCGTAGGTGCGCCGGCCGCTCGCATGCCGCCCGCCCTGCGCTGGCGCCACGACATAGGCGAGATTCTCAATGGCGCGTGCGCGCAACAGCGTCTCCCAGTGCGCGCTGCCGGTCGGCACAGTGAAGGCCGAAGGCACGAACGCAACGTCGAACCTGCCGAGCGCGCGGTACATCTCCGGAAAGCGCACATCATAGCAAATCGACAGCGCCAGCCGGCCGAACGGGCTCTCGAGCGCGACGCCAGCCTCTCCTGGCTGCAGCGTGCGCGTCTCGTCGTGGCGCTCGTCGTCGATTGCGACGCGGAACAGGTGCGACTTGTCGTAGCGCGCGACGCGCTTGCCCTCAGCATCGAACACCAAGCACGCGCTGCGGATGCGCTGCGCGTCGTCGCACGCGATCGGGGTCGTGCCTCCGACCACCCACACATTGTGGCGCCGCGCCGCATCGGCGAGGCAGTTTTGGATTGAGCCCTCGCCGTCCTGCTCGCGCAGCTTCACCTTGTCGGTGTCGGCGCGACCGATGAGGTAGAAATTCTCGGGTAGCGCCACCAGTTTCGCGCCGGCGGCGGCCGCCTCGCCAATCAGGCGCGCCGCCACCTCGAGGTTCGGCGCCAGCTCCGGTGCGGAGACCATCTGAATGGCTGCGATTCGGGTCGTCATCCTGCCTCCGAGAACGTTCTAGGGTGCCCGTTCGCCGGGAAGCTCCGGCGCCGGCATGGGCGGCAGAACTTTCTCGATCTTGGGATCGCTCCACGCGCCGGTGATTTCGTACTTGTACGCGAAGGCCTGGCCGAGCGGGTTCTTCAGCACGTACTGTGCGATGGCACTCGCGATGCCGACCACGGGGTTGACCAGTCCTACCACGGTGGACGCACTGTCGCCAAGCGCCGGGATGACGCGCACCTTGAGATTCTGCGTTTCGTTTACTAAGTTGGCCTGGCCGCTCATCTCGACTTCCGCCGCCGAGCCGTGCATCTTGAAGTCGCTCGTGTCGATGACGCCGTCGTTCAGCTGCAGCGAGGCCCTGATACGGTCGAACTCGAACCCCTGGGAGAACACGTCGCGGAAATCGAGCGTCACGCGCCGAGGCAGCATCTGCAGGCTCATCAGCGAGACCAGCTTGCCAAGGCCCGGTTTGATCTCCAAAAACCGTCCGTCCTCGACATTGAGCGCGAGCTTGCCGGCGAGCGTGTGGTAATCGAGCGACACCGGATCCGCGTTCCAGGCGATCGTGCCGCCCAGCTGCGCGGTACCGCCTTTCACCAGTTCGGGATGGCCGACGCGTGCGAGGAAGTTGCCGACGTCGCTCGATTGCAACTCGAAATCGAGCTGCGTGCGCGACGCATCGCCCGTGCGCCACAGGCCCTTGCCGGTCATCGAGGCCTCGGGATTAAGCACTGCGAGCTTGTCGATGCGCCAGTCGGCGCCGGCCCGCTGCGCCAGGACCTCGACGCGGCCGAGCTGCTTGCCGCGCAAGCTGAAGCGCTCGGCGATCAAGTCCACCGAGGGCAGATTCCTTTCGGTGTGCGCGGCGAGACGCGCACCTGGCGTGTCGTCCGGGATGCGGAAATGCGCCATGCGCGCGATCAGCTTGCCGCGGTTCCCGGGCTGGTAGGAAAGGTCGCCGGCGAGCTCCTGCGCCTCGACGCTCGCCGACCAGCCGGCCTTGTCCGCCCCTGCGCGCAGGGACACGTCGCGCAGGCGTTTGCCGAAGGCGTCGAGCAGCGCGAGCCTGAGGTCGAAGCGCGTAGTTGGCGCCGCTGCCCCCTCGCCTTCGAGCAGCGGCAGCCAACGATCGAGATCGAGCGCGGGAAGCGATCCGTACACCAGCGTCCCCGGGCGCTCGGACATGCGCATTGGCTGTCCGGGGACCGGGCTGAGCGCGACCGCCGCGCGTTGCACCACCATCGCACCGCTTTCGCGACGTCGCAGAAACTGCGCATCGAGCACGCCCCCGAGGCGCACCGAGACGCGATCGCGCGCCCCGCCTTCGCTTGGCAGGAACTCGACTTGCAGCGGCAGCGACTCGTTTGCGGGCTTGACCAGCGGCGCGGGCAGCGTGCTCGCCAGGCCGCGCAACGACGATTCGAAGGCGACCTGCGTAATTGCGCCCTGCGAACGGATGCGGGCGGTGTATGGCGCCGCGCCGCTCAGCTGCCGGGCCCACGGGTGGTCGACCAGGGCGCGCAGGCCGACCGCGCTTGCCTCGCCGCGCGCGACAACGTTCAGCCCGCCCTCGGGATTCGAGCCGCCGCTCAGCGTGACCTCGCCGTCCAGGAACTTCCCCTTCACCTCGTGCAGCGTAAGCGAGGACTCGGTGAAGCTGATCCTTCCACTGACCTGCTCGAGTTGCGGCAGCTGTGGGTGCGTCTTGACCGTGTTCTGCTCGAGCAGGAACTCACCGGCGACCCTGCTGCGGCCGAGATCGGCGAGCGCCAGATCGAGCTTCAGGTTGAGCCGGCCGCCGCCGGTCGCGCTCACGCCTTGAGTGAAGCCGCCCGTCATGCCGCGCACGGGGCTCTTCGCGATGTAGTCGAGGAACGCCTGCGTCGTGCTCTCGGCCTCGCCTCGCACCGCCAGCCACCGCTGCGCCGCCATCAATTCCACGATGCCTGCCCGAACGTTGCCGATGCGCGTGCCGAGGATCGTGCCGCTGTGCGCCACGATGTCCATCTTTTCGCGCTCGAACAGCAGCTCGCCGTCGATTTCCTCGATTCGCGGCCAGCCGCGCGCGAAATCGAGCACGCCGCCTGAAACGCGTGCTGCAACCCGGAACTGCCCGGTGGCCGGATCGGCGAAGGGAAAATCCTTCAGCTTGCCCTGCAGGCGCAGGTGCACGTCACTCGCCTGGCCTGCAACGATCGCCGAGGCAATCCAGCGCCGCGCCGCCTCACCCATGATCGACTCAAGCGGCAGGTACTTTGCGATCTGGCGACCATCTGCGCGCGTGAGCTGCACCGACAAATCGACCTCGCCGGGACCGTCGCCGCTGCTCCGGTACTCGCCCGCTGCGCTGCCGGCAAGCGCGGCATTGTCGAAATTCAGCGCCGTGAAGCGCAGCTCGAACGGGTTTCGGCCGTCGCGCTGCCACTCGAGTTGGCCGCTCACCGCGTTGAGCTCGAAGCGCGGCTCGGGAAACACCGCCGGCACCTCGAGCACCGCGCCGCGCGACGCGAGAAAAAGCTTGCCGCCGCTGGCCGTCGTCTCGAGAGTGCCAGACAGGCCGCTAAAGCCGGGGCCATTGCCTCGCGCCTGCATAGCGAGCTCGTCAAACCGCGCGCGGCCGGTGAACTGGGGATCGGCGTCAAGCGCTCCGCTCCAGTCGAACTTGACGTCGCGCAGGTTTCCCCGCGGCGCGAGTTCGGCAAGCAGCGTCCTCGGCTCGGCCGGAAACGGCAATTGCGCGGCGAGCTGCGCCAGCGGCTCGAGCTCGACCAGGCTCGCGGTGAACGCGCCGCGCTCGGGCACACCGCTTACGGAAGGATCGTAGCTCAGGCGAAAGCTGGTGGGACGCAGCACCTGGCCGTTCAATAGGGTAAGCGAAAGCTCGCTCGCCGAAAGCTCGTAGCCGCTCGCGATGCGCCGGCCCTGCAGCCGACCGCGCAGCGATGCGAGCTCGAGCCGGGGCAGATCCTGAGCCAAGCGCGCTGAAACATTCGACAGCGCGAGATCGGCGGTCGCGCGCTGCAGCATGCCCCCGGCAAGCGTCACCCACAGGCGCAGTGCGCCCTCACCGGAGCGCAGGTCGGCCGGATCGTCGATCCAGGCGCGCCAGCCCGCGAGATCGGTATTGCCGAGTTCAGCGTACACCTGTCCATTCCAGGCCGACGGACGCATCACGCTCTCCCCGAAGAGCTCTGCGCGCAGATCGAGCGTCGAGCCGAGCCCCGCGGGTGGGCGCGCCGATAGCCCAATCGCGTGCTCGTCGCCGTTGTTGCGCAGGCGGAAGTTGAGCGCGCCGAGCACGAGCGGGGGCGCGTCGCGCATCTCGTCCAGCCACTCGATCTCAGCGTTACGCACCACGATCTCGCGCTGGCCGAGGATCCAGTCGGCGAGCTTGCCCTCGCCCGAACCCGGATCGAGCGGCATTCCGGCGACGAACAGCGTGCCGGTCTTGCCGCGCCGCACCGCAAGGCGCGGCCCGTCGATGGCGAGCGAATGCAGTTGAATCTCGCCGGTCGCGAGCGTGCGCCAGGACACGATGTTCTCGACCGCGGGCAGCGCCAGCACCTCGCGTCCATCGAGGTCGTAAATGCGCAAATCGGTCAGTTCGACCTGCGGACGCAGCCCCTGCCAGTTGGCAGTAATGGTGCCAATGCGCACCGGCATGCCGATCGATGCCGAGATCACGTTGACGATCTCTTCGCGATAGCGCTCGATGTCCGGCAGCAACCAGTATCGCAGCGCGATGAACAGCGCGGCGAAGACGAAGAACGCCGCCCAGGCAAGCGCCTCGAAGGGTCGCAGCCACGGCCCCGCGGCGCGCAGGATCCGGCGCAGGCGCGCACCGTGCACCTTGGGCGCTCTGGATTCGAACATGGTTTGCATCGTGCCTGGCGTTACCCCACACTTCGGCGTGCAATTGTGAATCTCCCGGAATCCGGGAAGCCGAAGTTGGTGCGGAATCCGGGGCGTGGGAGCCGGCGCTCCAAAATAGAATCGACGCGGCCCGGCGATTAGGGTCACGCGCGCCCGAAAAGTTCTCGTCGGGCACCGCGCCAATACCAGGGAACGCCGCCCCATTCTAACCGTAAATGCCGGTTCCGATTCAAGAAACCCCCACCTCGAGGGCGAGCACCGATGAGTGACGAGCTGCCCGAGCCGCTCGCGCGATCGCGCTACGCCGTGGGGCTGCTCGCCGCGCGCCCCGAGCTTGCAACCGAACTCGCGGCTGACAAACCCTTTAGCCGCGAGGCGATAGCTGAGGCGCTTTTCGGCGCCGACGCAGACGACGAGACCGCGCTCAAGCGACGCTTGCGCCGCCTGCGCCAGCGCGTGCTGCTTCGAACCATGGCGCGCGACCTTGCGGGCGCAGCGGACCTCGCCGAAGTCTGCGGCGCGATGAGCGATCTCGCAGAGCAGGCGATCGCCTGCGCGCTCGATTGGGCGCAGGCGCGGCTCGCCGCCGAGGTCGGCGCGCCGCGCGGCGCCGACGGCGGCGAAATGCAACTTCTGGTCATCGGCATGGGCAAGCTTGGCGGGCGCGAGCTGAACGTTTCTTCGGACATCGACCTGGTGTTCGCCTACCCGAGCGAGGGCGAGCCCGGCGGCGAGCGCCCGACCTCGCATCACGAATACTTCACGCGCCTCGGCAAGAGGTTGATCGCGTTGCTGGACGACGTCACCGAGGACGGCTTCGTGTTCCGCGTCGACATGCGCCTGCGCCCCTATGGCGAGTCCGGGTCGATCGCCGCGAGCCTCGATGCGCTCGAGGCCTATTTCGTCGCGCAGGGGCGCGAGTGGGAGCGTTACGCATGGATCAAGGCGCGAGCCGTCACGGGCGGTGCCGTCGCGCGCGACGCGCTTGCAGCGGTGGTGCGACCTTTTGTATTCCGCAAGTACCTCGATTTCGCCACGCTCGCCGCCATGCGCCGGCTGCACGGCGAAGTGCGGCGCGAAGTGGCGCGGCGCGAGCTCGCCGGGCACGTCAAGCTCGGGCCCGGCGGCATCCGCGAGATTGAGTTCATCGCTCAGGCGCTGCAGCTGGTGCGCGGCGGGCGCGATCCGGCGCTCAGCGTGCGACCGACGCTCGAGGTGCTCGCTCGGCTCGCCGAGCGCCGGCTGCTGCCCGAGGTGGTGGTGCGCGAGCTCTCGGAAGCCTACGTGTTCCTGCGCACTCTCGAGCACCGTCTGCAGTATCTGGACGATGCCCAGACCCACACCCTGCCTGAGCGCGACGAGGACCGGGCACGCGTCGCCGCCATGTGCGGCTTCAATGCGTGGGACCCGTTCGCGGCGAGGCTCGCCGCCGTGCGCGACGCAGTCACGCGGCATTTCAACGCGGTGTTTGCCGAAAACCGGCCGAGCGCCGCGGGCGAGTTCTGGCACGACGACGCCGAGGCGGTCGCCGAACGGCTCGCCGGGAAGGGCTTCGGGGACCCTGCGGCGAGCGCGGCGCGCCTGGCCGCGCTGCGCTCGAGCCAGCGCTACGCGCAGTTGCCCGAGGACTCGAGGAAACGAATCCGCGCGCTGATGCCGGAGCTCGTTTCGGCCGCAGCCGCGACGCCCGAGCCCGATGCCACGCTCGCGCGCGGACTCGACCTGATCGAGGCGATCGCGCGCCGCGCCGCGTATCTCGCGCTGCTCGCGGAAAACCCGCACGCGCTCGAGCGCGTCGCAGGGATGATCTCGGCATCGAGCTGGGCGGCGCAGTTCGTCATCACGCATCCGCTGCTGCTCGACGAGCTGCTCGATGATCGCGTGCTGTACGCACCGCCCGACTGGCCGGCGTTCGCGCGCAGTCTGCGCGCGCGTCTCGCCGATCACGTCGAGGACACCGAGCGCCAGATGAACGAGCTGCGCGAGCAGCACCAGGCGCAGGTGTTCCGGCTGCTGGCGCAGGACCTCGCCGGGCTGCTCACCGTGGAGAAGCTCGCCGACCACCTATCGGCGCTCGCCGACGTGGCGCTCGAAGCAGCGATCGAGCTCGCCTGGAGGCGGACGCGCAACCGCCACCGCGAGGATGCACCGCGCTTCGCCGTGATCGGCTATGGCAAGCTCGGCGGCAAGGAGCTCGGCTACGTTTCGGACCTCGACATCATCTTCGTGTTCAACGACCCGCACGGGGAGGCGCTGGAGGTCTACTCGCGCTTTGCGCAGCGCTTAAACAACTGGCTTAACAGCCGCACCTCCTCGGGCGTGCTGTTCGAGACCGACCTGCGCCTGCGCCCGAGCGGCGACGCGGGGCTGCTCGTGTCCTCGCTCGAGGCCTTCGAGCGCTATCAGGAGAAGGATGCCTGGACCTGGGAGCATCAGGCGCTGACCCGCGCGCGCTACTGTGCGGGCGACAAACAGGTCGGTGATGCATTCGAGGCGCTCAGGGAGCGCATCCTGCGCCGGCCGCGCGACGCGGCGAAGCTCGCCCGCGACGTGCTCGAGATGCGCGAGAAGATGCACGCCGGGCACCCGAACCGCTCGGGGCTGTTCGACGTCAAGCACGGCCGCGGCGGCATGGTCGATGTCGAGTTCGTGGTGCAGTTTCTGGTGCTCGCCTATTCGCAGGCGCACCCGAAGCTCACCGGCAATCTCGGCAACATCGCGCTGCTCGGGATGTCAGCCGCGCTCGGCCTGATCCCCGAGGATCTCGCCAAGGGCGCGCGCGAGGCCTACCGGGAGTTTCGCCGCATCCAGCACACGCTACGCTTGAAAGGCGCGCAGTACGCCCGCGTCCCCGGCGAGCAAATCGAGGTGCACGCGCAAGTCGTGCGCGCGCTGTGGAACACGGTGTTCGCGGAGCATTCCTGAGCGCCCGGGCCGTTGCGCGCCGCGTTCTACCACCAGCATGCGGACGCGGCCACGGTGCGGGTCTGGAACGCCTGCCGACTGGCAGCGCCGTGAAACGAGACGATAACGCTTGCCGGCGAGCGCGAAGGGCACAGCGGCAGGGGCGATCCGACAGCGAACTGGCATCGTTCGGGGCGCGCGTATCGAGGTGATTTCGCTAGAATATGCTTGCTTTTTACGCAATTCGGAGATCGTTTCATGCCCCCCTCGATGGCCGACCGTGACGGCTGGATCTGGTACGACGGCAAGCTCGTGCCGTGGCGATCCGCTACCACCCATGTGCTCACCCACTCGCTGCACTACGGCCTCGCGGTCTTCGAGGGACTGCGCGCCTACAAGACGGTAAATGGCACGGCCATCTTCCGGCTCAAGGAGCACACCGACCGGCTGTTCAACTCCGCGCACATCTACATGATGAAAATTCCGTACACGCGCCAGCAGCTGATGAAGGCGCAGATCGAGACCGTGCGCGCCAACGGCCACGAGTCATGCTACGTGCGGCCAATCGCGTTCTACGGCTCGGAGAAGATGGGCGTGTCGCCCGTCGGCGCCAAGGTGCACGTGGCGATCGCGGCATGGCCCTGGGGCGCCTACCTCGGGCCCGAGGCGCTCGCGAAGGGCATCCGCGTCAAGACCTCGTCCTACGCGCGCCACCACATCAACGTCACCATGGCGCGCGCCAAGATGTCCGGCACCTATCCGAACTCGGTGCTCGCCACGCTCGAGGCGACCATGCACGGCTACGACGAAGGCCTGCTGCTCGACGTCGAGGGGTACGTCGCCGAGGGCGCGGGCGAGAACCTGTTCATCGTCAAGGACGGCCGCATCTGGGAGCCCGAGCTCACCTCGGCGCTCACCGGCATTACGCGCTCCTCGGTGATCCAGCTCGCCGAGGAAATGGGCCTCACGGTGGGCGCCAAGCGCCTCACACGCGACGACATCTACATCGCCGACGAGGCGTTCTTCACCGGTACCGCCGCCGAAGTGACACCGATCCGCGAGCTCGACAGCCGGCAGATTGGCGCTGGCAAGGCAGGCCCGATTACCAAGAAACTGCAAAAAGCGTTCTTCGATGTCGTGCTCGGCCGCGACAAGCGCCACAAAGGCTGGCTCGCGCCGGTCGACATGAAGCGCGCGGACAAGGCGAAGAAAAAGGCGCAGCGATGAGCCTGCAGACGGCCGACAAGGATCGTACGGTCGAGGTCACCGAGAAAGATCTGCCGCTGCATTGCCCGACAGCAGCGGCGGCGCTCTGGATGATGCATCCGCGCGTGTTCCTCGACGTCACCAAGCACGGCGAGATGCTCTGTCCCTACTGCGGCACGCGCTACGTCTACAAGGGCGCCGCGCTCAAGGGACACTAGGCTTCGAGGGTGCTGCGCCAATGGCCCGCATCCTGATCGTCGCGCCGAACTGGATCGGCGACGCGCTGATGGCGCAGCCGCTGCTCTCGCGGCTGCGCGCCAAGCAACCCAGCGCGAAACTCGAGGTGCTGGCGCCGAAGTGGGTGGCGCCAGTGCTGCGGCGCATGCCCGAAGTGAACGAGGTCATCGAAACGCCATTTCGGCATGGCGCTCTCCAACTGCACGCGCGCTGGCGATTCGGACGCTCGCTGCGCGAGCGCGGCTACCAGCACGCGATCGTCCTGCCCAACTCGTGGAAATCGGCGCTGGTGCCCTATTTCGCCAACATCAAGCTGCGCGGCGGCTACGTCGGTGAGTCGCGCTACGGGCTGCTGAACCTGCTCTACCGCGCGAAGCGCCGCACGCGCACGCCGATGGAGCAGCATTACGCGCGCCTGGCGGACGCGCCGGGCACCACTGCGCGCGAGGCGCTCGAAGCGCCGAAGCTGCTCTGCGACCGTGCCGCGGCGGCGGCCACGGCCGGGCGCTTCGGCTTCATGCCGGCCCCGGGTGCAAACGTCGTACTGTGCCCGGGCGCCGAGTACGGGCCGGCCAAGCGCTGGCCAGCGCAGCAATTCGGCGCGCTTGCCGCCGCGCTCGGCGCGCGCGGCGTACTGGTATGGCTGCTCGGGTCGCAGGGTGACGCGCCGGTATGTGACGACGTCGTGCAGGCAAGCCATGGCGCGGCCACCAGCCTCGCCGGCAAGACCACGCTCGACGAGGCGATCGAGCTGATCGCGTATGCCGACGCGATCGTCAGCAACGACTCGGGGCTGATGCACATCGCGGCGGCGCTCGGGCGCCCGCAGGTCGCACTCTACGGTTCCTCGAGCCCGGAGTACACGCCGCCGCACTCGGAACGCGCGCGTGTCGTATGGCTCGGCATCGAGTGCAGCCCGTGCTTCGCGCGCGAATGCCCGCTCGGGCACTTCCGCTGCATGCGTGAGCTCTCGGTCGAGCGCGTGCTCGAGGAAATCGGACATCTCCGCGTGCTGCCATCCGGCGTCGCGAACGCGGGTGAGCAAGCTCTCTCGTCACCGCGCCCCGGTTGACACGGGCGAGCGCCGATCCATTTCCTTGATTCCGCTCGTCGCGCTGCATGTCCGGCAAGATCTTCCCGACTCCCCAGGACGCTGAGGCCACTTTCTACGAGGCGCTCGAGCGCGCCGACCTCGAGGAAATGATGAGCGTGTGGGCCGAGGACGAGGAGATCGTCTGCGTACATCCGACCGGCCCGCGCCTGAGCGGCCACGACCAGATTCGCGCGAGCTGGGCGAAGATTTTCGCCGGCGGCCCGGGCATGCGTGTACGCATCACGCAGCAGGTCACGCTCTCGGGCATGATGATCGCGGTTCACAGCGTGCAGGAAGAGTTCAGCGTCGAGGGCGAGACGCGCGCGCGCAGCGCGGCCATCGTCACTAATGTCTACCTGCGCAGCGCCGCCGGCTGGCGCATGCTGGTACACCACGCCTCGCCCGCGCCGCGAGCGCTCGATACGACCGCGCCGGAGCCAATGGCGAAAATCCTGCATTGAAGAACAACGATGCCTTGCAATGCAGCACTACGTGCTGCATTGCAAGGCCGTGAAGAACAACACTGCATTGCACTACACCACTTCGTGGCGCGGCGCAATGCCCGACTTTCAGAAAGAACGCCTTTAGGTATTCATGGCTCCTTATCGTGCGCCGTGGTGGCTGCCGGGCGGGCATGTGCAGTCGGTGCTGCCGGCGCTGCGCCCGCCGGCGCGCATCGCGCTGCGCCGCGAGCGCTGGCAAACCCCCGACGGCGACTTCATCGACCTGGACTGGGCGGGCGATGCACGCGCAGTGCGCACGATGGCGCTGTTCCACGGCCTCGAGGGAAGCTCGGACAGCCATTACGCGCGCGCCATCGCGGCGCACGCCGCGACGCACGGCTGGCGCTGCGTAATGCCGCACTTCCGCGGTTGCTCGGGCGAGCCGAACCGCGTCGCGCGCGCCTACCATTCGGGCGACAGCGCCGAGATCGACTGGATTCTGCGCCGGCTGCGCGGCACGATGCCGCGCCCTGGAACAACGCTTTGCGCCGCCGGCATCTCGCTCGGCGGCAACGCGCTGCTGAAATGGCTCGGCGAGCAGGGCCAGGGAGCGGCGGCCGTCGTGCGGCGCGCGGCGGCGGTATCCGCGCCGCTCGATCTCGCTGCTTCCGGCAGCGCGCTCGAGCAGGGACTGAACCGCGCGCTCTACACGCGCATGTTCCTCGCCTCGCTCAAGCGCAAGGCGCTGGCGAAACTGGTGCGCTTTCCGGGCCTGTTCGATGCTTCGCGCGTGCGCTCGGCGCGCACGCTGCACGCTTTCGACGATGTGGTAACCGCGCCGCTGCACGGCTTTCGCGACGCCGACGACTACTGGGAGCGCGCCTCGAGCGCGCCGTGGCTCGCGCGCATCCGCGTGCCAACGCTGGTGCTCAATGCGCGCAACGATCCCTTTCTGCCCGAGCGTGCGCTGCTCGCAGCGACGCGCGCGGCCTCGCAAAGCGTGATGCTAGAATTGCCTGCACAGGGAGGGCATGCGGGATTTATCGAAGGCCCGTTTCCAGGCCGTCATGGCTGGCTGCCTCGGCGCCTCCTCGCATTCCTCGCGCAACCATGAATCTACCGGCCGAGATCTTCCGTGCCTACGACATTCGCGGCGTGGTGGGCAAAACGCTCACGCCGGAGATCGTGCGCACCGTCGGGCAGGCGCTCGGCACGCTCGGCATCGAGCGCGGCGCCGAGACTTTCGCAATTGGCCGCGACGGTCGGCTTTCCGGGCCGGAGCTGCTCGAGGCGCTCGCTCAGGGGCTGCTCGCCGCTGGCGCCGATGTCATCGAGATCGGCATGGTGCCCACACCGGTGTGCTACTTCGCGGCGCATTATCTGGACTGCGGCAGCGCGGTGATGCTTACCGGCAGCCACAACCCGCCCGACTACAACGGGCTCAAGATGGTCGTCGCCGGCACCACGCTTTCGGGCGATGCGATCCAGGACCTGCGCGCGCGCATCGAATCGGGCAAGCTCGCGCGCGGCGAGGGCTTGCGCACGCGCGTCGAGGTCGACGACGCGTACCTCAAACGCATCACGGGCGATGTGAAGCTCGCGCGCAAGTTCCATGTCGCAGTGGATTGCGGCAACGGCGTCGCAGGCGCGCTCGCGCCGCGCCTGTACCGGCGCCTTGGCTGCGAGGTGACCGAGCTCTATTGCGAGGTCGACGGCACCTTCCCGAACCACCACCCTGATCCCTCGCAGCCCAAGAACCTCGCGGCGCTGATCGAGACCCTGGCACGCGGCAAGGCCGAGCTCGGCTTCGCCTTCGACGGCGACGGCGACCGCCTTGGCGTGGTCACCAAGGACGGCGAGATCATCTATCCGGACCGCCAGTTGATGCTCTTCGCAAAGGACGTGCTGTCGCGCAATCCCGGCGCCGAGATCATCTACGACGTGAAATCGACGCGCCTGCTCGCGCCCTGGATCGAGCGTCATGGCGGACGGCCCGTGATCTGGAAAACCGGGCACTCGTTCATCAAGGCGAAACTCCAGGAGACCGGCGCGCCGCTTGCCGGCGAGATGTCCGGGCACACCTTCTTCAAGGAGCGCTGGTACGGCTTCGACGACGCGCTCTATGCCGGCGCTCGGCTGCTCGAGATCCTGGCACGAGAGCCCGATGCGAGCGCGGCGCTTAAGGCGCTGCCGAACGCGCCCTCGACGCCGGAGCTGCACTGGACGCTCTCCGAGGGCGAGCCGCACAAGCTCATCGAACGGCTGCAGCAGGCCAAGCCCTTCTTGCTCGCCGAACGCGTGCTGACGATCGACGGCGTGCGTGCCGAATACGCGGACGGCTTCGGCCTCGCACGCGCCTCGAACACCACGCCAGTGATCGTATTGCGCTTCGAGGCGGAGTCCATGGGCGGTCTCGAGCGCATCAAGGCCGAATTCCGCGCTGCGCTACAGCCGCTCAAGCCCGGGGTGCCACTGCCGTTCTAAGGAAACTCCGCGGCGCGCCAACGGGCAGCCGATTGAAACAACCGGCTGCCTCGGGAAGCTACTTCTTCGCGCTGACGGGCGCGTGCTCGCGCCGACCCTCGCGCTGCCGGTCGTGCTTTTCCCGGTAAATCCTGCGACTCTGCTGGTCCTGCGCGTGCTCGATGCGAGCACGCTCCTTCATGGTCACCTTGCCGTCGGCCGAGGCCTTGTCCTCCATCTTCTCGACCCGGGCCTGACCTCTGTCCAGCCGTGCGGCCTCGCGCTCGTTGAGCGTCCCGGAGTTCACGCCCTGCTCGATGCGCCGCTCCTGGTTGAGCTGGCGCTGGTCGATGCGTTTAGTGCTGTCGGTCTGCGCAAACGCCGGCAGCGTGAACGCAGCGACGAGCGCGGTAGTGATGAATTTCACGGTTTTCATCGTTCGCTCCTAGCCAAAACGGTTGCGTGGATGTCCCACGCAGCCATTAACGCAGAAGCTCGCGAACGGTGGTCCAAATTGTGTAAGCGGCTGTTACTTGAACTCCGGACCGATGCGCCCAAGCGCGTCGGTGACCACGCTGTCGGCGCCGAAACCCAGCACCCGGCGTACCGCGCGGCGCTCGTTCACCGTCCAGGTGACGATGCCGTAGCCTGCAGCGTGGACCTGCTCGGCGAGGCGCTTGCTAAGCGCGCGGTGGTTACAGTGCAGCGCGACGCAGTCAAGGTCCTGCAACAGTTCTCGCCAGTGCTGCGGAACGCGCCCGACGAGCAGCCCGCGCGGCAGCTCGGGGGCGGCGCTGCGCGCCGCGGCGAGGGCGAGCGTGGAGAACGACGACAGCAGCAGCGGCTCCGCCGCACCGCGCCAGAGCTCGCGCGCAGCCTGCGCCACTGCCTCGCCGGTGCGGCGCTCGTAGCCCTTCGCGGGCTTTAATTCGACGTTGGCCGACAAACCGAGCTCGCGGCACAGGCGCGCCGCGTCCTCGAAGCGCGGGATGCGCTCGCCTTGCCACTTCTTGCCCTTCCAGGCCCCCGCGTCGACGCGCGACAACTGCGCGTAGGTGAGGCGAGACACCGCGCCGCGGCCGTCGGTGGTGCGATCGAGTGTCTCGTCGTGGATCAGCACCGGCGTGCCGTCGCCCGCCAGCATGACGTCGAACTCGACGCCCTTGAAGCCGAGCGAGGCGCCGAAACGGATCGCAGCGAGCGTGTTCTCCGGGGCGAGCGTGCCGCCGCCGCGGTGCGCGAAGATGCGCGGGTAGCGCCAATTCATTGCTTGTTTCCTCGCCGCATTTCGACCACCGCCTCCCGCCAATCATCTGCGGTCGAACGCACGCAAACCCCTGCCCCGATGAACCGCGGCCGGAAATTGAGCCCCCAGCGCGGCAGCCGGGGCGACATCAGCGCAGGGCCCCCGCTCAGGACCCGAAACGCTGCCCGCTCTCGGGATCGAACAGGTGCAGCGCCGAATCGGCGAAGCGCAGCGCGAGCCGGCCTTCGGCGGCCGGCAACGTGGCGTGCAGCCGCGCTGCAACGCGTGCGCTGGCCGCGCCCGAGCCGATATGCCCGTAGACCAGGGTCTCAGCGCCGAGCGGCTCGATCAGATCGACCTCGGCCACGATGCTCGCCTCGCCCTCGGCGCAAGGCTCGAGGTGCTCGGGACGCACGCCGAGCAGGATGCTGCGCCCCTCGAGGCCGGAGCGCGCGGCCGGCAGGCGCAGCTTGACGCCGCCTTCGGCGGCCAGCACCCTGCCGCCGTCCGCGACGCGGCCGGCAATGAGGTTCATCGGCGGCGAGCCGATGAAGCCGGCGACGAAGGTGGTGGCGGGCCTGGCGTAGACTTCAAGCGGCGCGCCGACCTGCTCGGCGTGGCCCCCGTTCATCACGATCATGCGCTGCGCGAGCGTCATCGCCTCGACCTGGTCGTGCGTCACGAAGAGACTGGTGGTCTTCAGCCGCCGGTGCAGCGCCTGCAGCTCGGCGCGCATCTGCACGCGCAGCTTGGCGTCGAGGTTGGAGAGCGGCTCGTCGAACAGGAACACCGCGGGCTCGCGCACGATGGCGCGCCCCATCGCCACGCGCTGGCGCTGGCCGCCGGAGAGCTCGCGCGGCCGGCGCTTGAGGTAGGGCTCGAGTTCGAGGATCTCGGCGGCGCGCTGTACGCGCTGCTCGATCTCGGCTTTCGGCAACCCCTTGATCTTGAGCCCGTAGGCCATGTTGGAGTACACACTCATGTGCGGGTAGAGCGCGTAGTTCTGGAACACCATGGCGATGTCGCGATCCTTGGGCTCGAGCTCGTTGACCACGCGCCCGTTGATCGAGATCGTTCCCGCGGTGATGCGCTCGAGCCCCGCCACCATGCGCAAGAGCGTCGACTTGCCGCAGCCCGAAGGGCCGACGATCACCATGAACTCGCCGTCGGCGATATCCACGGATACGCCATGGATCACCTCGAGCTCGCCGTAGGTCTTGCGTGCATCGCTGATGGTCACTGCCGCCATTTACTTCTCCTGCTCCACGAGGCCTTTGACGAACCACTTCTGCATCAGCAAAATGACCAGCGCCGGCGGCAGCACGGCGAGCATGGCAGTGGCCATGATCAGGTGCCATTCGTTCGCCGCGTCGCCGCCGACCAGCATGCGGCTGATGCCGATGACCGCGGTGTACATCGACTCCTCGCTGGTGATCAGCAGCGGCCACAGGTACTGGTTCCAGCCGTAGATGAACTGGATCACGAACAGGGCCGCGATGCTAGTTTTCGACAGCGGCAGCAGCACGTCCTTGAAGAAGCGCATCGGGCCGGCGCCGTCGACGCGCGCCGCCTCGGCGAGCTCGTCGGGCACCGTGAGGAAGAACTGGCGGAACAGGAACGTGGCGGTGGCCGAGGCGATCAGGGGCACCGTCAGCCCGGCGTAGGTGTTCAGCATGCCGAGGTCCGAGACGACCTTGAAGGTCGGGATGATGCGCACCTCGACCGGCAGCATCAGGGTGACGAAGATCATCCAGAAGAAGAAATTGCGCAGCGGGAAGCGGAAATAGACGATCGCGAAGGAGGCGATGATCGAGATCGCGATCTTGCCGATCGCGATCGCGAGCGCCATCACCATGCTGTTGAACAGCATGGTCGAGACCGGCGCCTTGGAGCCGGTCGTGCCGCCGGCGGCCAACACCTGCGAATAGTTGGCGAGCAGCTGGTCTCCGGGCACGAGCGGCATCGGCACCGACATGATCTGCTCCAGCCGCAGGCTCGAGGCGACGAAGGTCACGTACAGCGGGAAGGCGACTGCGGCGACGGCGGCGAGCAGCACCGCGTGCGAGATCACCGTCAGCCAGGGCCGGTTCTCGACCATCAGTACTGCACCTTGCGCTCGACGTAGCGGAACTGGATCACCGTGAGCGTGATGACGATGAACATCAGGACCACGGACTGCGCCGAGGAGCCGCCGAGGTCGGCGGCCTTCACCCCGTCGTAGTAGACCTTGTAGACCAGGATCTGGGTGGCCTGCGCCGGGCCGCCCTGCGTGGTCGCGTCGATCACGCCGAAGGTGTCGAAGAAGGCGTACACGATGTTGACCACCAGCAGGAAGAAGGTGGTGGGCGAGAGCAGCGGGAAGACCACCGTCCAGAAGCGCCGCAGCGGGCTCGCGCCGTCGATCGCCGCCGCTTCGATCAGCGAGCGCGGGATCGACTGCAATCCGGCGAGGAAGAACAGAAAGTTGTAGGAGATCTGCTTCCACACCGAGGCCATCACCACCAGCAGCATCGCCTGATCGCCCTGGAGAACCCAGTTCCAGTCGATGCCGAAGCTCTTCAGCACGTAGGTCACGATGCCGATCGAGGGCGCGAACATGAACCCCCACAGCACGCCGGCGACCGCGGGAGCCACCGCATAGGGCCAGATCAGCAGCGTCTTGTAGGCGAGCGCGCCGCGCAGCACGCGGTCGGCCATGCTCGCGAGCAGCAGTGAAATGGCGATGCCCGAGAAGGCGACGGCGACGCTGAAGACGGCCGTGGTGCGGAACGAGCCGAGGTAGTGCTCGTCGGCGAACAGCGCCTCGAAATTCTGCAGGCCGACGAACTGGGTCTGCAGGCCGAAGGCGTCCTGCAGCTGGAAGGCGAACCACACGGCCTGCGCCGCGGGCCAGAAGAAAAAGACGATGGTGATGGCGATCTGCGGCGCGAGCAGCGCGTAGGGTAGCCACGCAGAGCGGAAAACGACGCGCTTTTCCATGCCGCTGGGTGAATCAGTCGCGCCCGTTCAGGCGGCGAACGGGGGCAGGGCGTGCTTCGATCGGAGGCAGACGGGGGATCTGAAGGGAGGCGCGCTGCCGCGCCCCCTTTCAAAGCCTACTTGTTGGCCGCCTGGAACTTCCTCAGGATCTCGTTGGCGCGCCTGACCGCGTCGTTCATCGCGGTCTTGGCGTCTTTCTGGCCCGCGAACACGGCCTCCATCTCCTCCTCGATCACCTCGCGCCCCTGCACGAAGTTGCCAAAGCGCAGGCCCTTCGAATTCGCTGTCGGCGTCTTGTTGGTGAGCTGCCTTACCGTCAGCTCGGCGCCGGGCTCCTTGTCGTAGTAGCCGGACTTCTTCGTCATCTCGAACGCGGCGAGCGTGATCGGCACGTAGCCGGTTTTCGTGTGCCACTCCATCTGCACCTCGGGCTGCGACAGGAAGGCAAGGAACTTCGCCACGCCTTTGTACTCCGCGGGCTTCCTGCCCCCCATGACCCAGAGCGATGCCCCGCCGATGATCGAATTCTGCGGCGCCCCTTTGACGTCGTCGTGGTACGGAAGGAAGTGAACCGACCAGTCGACCTTGCCCGCCTTCTTGATGCCGCCCTGCGCGCTGGCGCTGCCGGTGAACATCGCGCATTCGCCGCTCGAGAACTTGGCGTCGCCCTGGTTGGTGCGGCCGGCGTAGGCGAACAGGCCCTTCTTCGCCATGTCGCCGAGCATCGCGACGTGGCGCACGTGCAGCGGCGAATTGATCGTGAACACCGTGTCCAGGCCCCCCATCCCGTTCTGCTTGGTGCCGATCGGCACGTTGTGCCAGGCGCTGAAATTCTCGATGTGCACCCACGACGGCCAGGCGGTGGTATAGGGGCAGGCGATGCCGGCCGCCTTCAGCTTCTCGGCGGTCGCCACCAGCTCCTTCCAGGTTTTCGGCGCCGCCGGCTCGAGGCCGGCCTTCTTGAACAGATCCTTGTTGATGTAGAACAGCGCGGTCGAGCTGTTGAAGGGCAGCGACAGCATGTTGCCCTTTAGATCCGTGTAGTACCCGCTCACCGTAGGCAGGTAGGCCTTCGGATCGAACGGTTCCTTGGCGTTCTTCATCACGGTGGCCACCGGCACGATCGCGCCCTTGGCCGCCATCATGGTCGCCGTGCCGACCTCGAACACCTGCAGGATGTGCGGCGCATTCCCGGCGCGGAACGCGGCAATCGCCGCGGTCATCGACACCGGGTACTGGCCCTTGTAGGTGGCCACGACCTTGTAGTCCTTCTGGCTGGCGTTGAACTGCTCGGCAAGGGCGTTGACCCGATCGCCGAGCGCGCCGCCCATCGAATGCCACCACTGGATCTCGGTTTGCGCCAGGGCGCCCGGGGCGCCGAGGCTCATCAGGCCGGCGCCGGCCAGCGCGGCGGCGAATCTATTGATACGCATGAAGGATCTCCTCGTAGAGAATTTTTGAGCGGCGCTAACCGGGCACTCCCTGCGGCCCGGCGGCCGACTGCAGCGGAAGTATAACGGTGAATCGCTGACTGCGGCACTCCCGCATTGCAGCAGTGCGGTATCGGCGGCGCCCGCAGCGACCGGCCTTCGCCTGCTCTTGGCGAGAGTCCTCCGGAGGAGACGGTCTGCGAACCGCGCCTGCCGCCGCGGGACGCCAATCGCTATCATTGGCTCGTTCCGCAGGGCTCCCCCGCCCCATCGAGAGTGCCCATGACCAGCCTGCACGAATTTACCGCCGCGCAGCTTGCCGAGCGCTACGCGCGCGGCGAAGTCTCTCCGGTCGATGTCACCCGAGGCCTGCTCGAGCGCATCGAGGTCTGGGAGCCGAAGCTGAACGCGATGTACCTCGTGAATCGCGTGACCGCAATCGCAGCGGCGCGCGAATCCGAGCTACGCTGGCGCGCAGGCAAGCCGCGCTCGCCCCTCGACGGCGTGCCGATCACGATCAAGGAGAACATCCATACCCAGGGCGATTGCTCGCCGGTGGGCACCCGCGCCAACGAGAACCTGCCGCCGGCCGAAGCCGACGCGCCGCCGGCCGCCCGAGTGCGCGAGGCGGGCTGCGTGATCCTCGGCAAGACCACGATGCCGGACTACGGCATGCTTTCTGCGGGGTTGTCGAGCCTGCACGGCATAACGCGCAACCCCTGGCGCCTGGATCGCAACACCTCCGGCTCAAGCTCCGGTGCGGGCGCCGCCGCCGCGGCTGGCTACGCGCCGCTGCATTTGGGCACCGACATCGGCGGCTCGGTACGTCTGCCGGCGACGCATTGCGGCATCTTCGGTCTCAAGCCAAGCCTTGGACGCGTGCCGGTTTATCCGCCCTACATGGGGCGGGTCACCGGGCCGATGACGCGCAGTGTCGCCGACTCGGCGATGCTCATGAACGTGCTCGCGCGGTCCGATCCGCGCGATTTCATGAGCCTGCCCCACCAGCCCACCGATTACCTCGCCGCGGTGCGCGAGGCGGGGCACGCTCGGCTGCGTAACCTGCGCATCGGCTTTCTGCCCGACATGCGCTGCGGCCTGCCGGTAAATCCCGAGGTGCGCGCGGCGGCCGAGGCCGCCGGGCACGCGCTGCAGCAGGCGGGTTGCATCGTCGAGGAGATCGAGTCATTTCTCACCGCGGAGATGCTCGACGGTATGTCGCAATTCTTCGAGGCGCGCTCGCACAACGACTACCTGCAACTGCCGCGCGAGCGCCAGGCGAAGGTGCTGCCGTTCATCGCCGAGTGGTGCACCTGGCGCGCGAAGAAGTTCAGCGGCCGGGACGTGATCGCCGCCTACGGCATGGTGATGGCGATGCGCGAGGCGGCGGTGCGCCCGACCCTGCTCTTCGACTTCGTGCTCTCGCCGACCTCGCCGATCCTGCCCTACGAGGCCGAGTCGCCCTGCCCGGGCGGTGACCCGAAAAACGCGCTGCCGCACATTGCCTTCACGGTGCCCTACAACATGTCCGAGCAACCCGCCGCGTCAATCAACTGGGGCGCGAGCCAGGACGGCCTGCCGATCGGCGTGCAGGTGATCGGGCGGCGCTTCGACGATGCCGGGGTGCTGCGCCTTGCGGCGGCACTGGAGAAATTTCGTCCGGCGCAAATGGCCTGGCCCGAGCCAAGCCCCTAAGAAGGCCCCGGGCGCGGCGCGAAGGCCAGTCGCGTCATCGCCTTGCCGGGGGCGCCAAACGGCGCTCGTCAGCCCGCGTGCACCGGTCCGAGCGGGCGCAGCCGGACGCCTTTGCGCAGCCGGGTCCACTTGAACTCGGCCGGATCGGCGAGGGCCGGGCCGGGCGACTTCACCACCAGCACCTCTTTTGCGATCGGCTCGAAGTCGGCGCGGAAATGCACCGAGCTCTTGAGCGCGAGCACGCGCTCCATGCGCGGCTCGAGCCCGAGGTGGCGGAACATCTCCTGGTCGGCAGCCTGGCATTTCCTGGTCGCGAGCGCGACGCGCACCCCTGGCGCGGCACGGCTTCTGAGCAGCGCCATCGGCCCGAGGTTCATGCGAAAGCCGCGGAACATCGGCCCGGTGCAGGTGAAGCGCCCGTCGCCGAGCCGCTCGACCGTGAACTCGCCCGTGAAGGGCGCATCGCCCGGCACCTGCGAGCGCCCGCCGAGCGCGAAGGAAAGCGTCGCGCCAGCGCCCGCCTCGTGCGCGCGCGAGGCCGAGGCCGGGTCGATCAGCAGGCCGAGTACCGCATCGCGCGTATTCTGCCGCACCAGCACGCCAAGCAACCCGGTGGTGTCGCCGTTGCCGCCGGCACCGGGATTGTCCTGCGTATCGGCAAGGACCACCGGCGCGTTCGGCTCGCCGCGTGCGCGGGCGCGCTGCACCGCTTCGTCCGGGGCGTGCAGCTCGAGCGCGAAGGCGCGCTCGGCGCCGGCCACCATGTCGTGCAGGCGCCCGACCAGGCGCTCGACATCGCGCGTCTCGCCACCGTAGCCCAACACTGCCATGCCGCACTCGGCGAAATCGGCCATTGGAAAACCCGGCGCGAACGAAAGCATCGCGTCATGGCGGTTCTCGAGCTCGCCGAGCGCCCGGTAGATGCCTCGGCAGGGCTCGATGAAGGAGCATTGCGACGGGATCCCGGTGAGGAAATCGAGCGTGCGGTAGGCGCGCGCAAGAGGGTTGCCGCTCTTCATTATCCGTTCGAGCAGCCGCGCGGCGCGCGCGCCGGTGTCAGCCATGTCGACGTGCGGATAGGTGCGGTAGGCGACGAGCGCATCGGCGCGCTTGAACATCATCTCGGTGACGTTCGCGTGCAGGTCAAGGCTCACCGCGATCGGCACGCGCGGTCCGAGCGCCTCGCGCACCCGGCGCAGCAGCTCGCCCTCGCCGTCGTCGTACTCCTCGCTCACCATGGCGCCATGCAAATCGAGGTACACGCCATCGAGCGGGCCGGCGGCCTTGAGGCGCGCGACGATCTCGCCGGCAATCTTCTCGTACGCCTCGCGCGTCACTTTTGCCGAGGGGCTCGCGGCGGCCCAGGCCGTGGCGACCAGCTCATGGCCCATCGCGCGCAGCGCCTGCACTGCGCCGGCCGCCGGGATGTTGGCGCCTTCCACGGCGTCAAACAATGCGGGGCCGTACTGTGCGCCGGGCCAGCCGCCGCCTTCCTCGAACGCGCGGTAGTCCGCCGGCGAAGGCGCAAAGGTGTTGGTCTCGTGCTGGAAGCCGCCGATCGCGATGCGTGCCATCGTTTTATGCCGCCGATCTATCTATGGATGTCGTGGGGAGGCGCGAGCGTACTGCGCTCGCAGCGGGCTAGACAAGCGCCGGATCGCAGCCCTTGCCCGCCCCGGAGCCTTGGGCTAACCTGTCTTCACTCCCGCTGCCGCGAACTGCGGGCCCGCCGGGGGAATCCATTCAGGAGGAGTCCATGGCATTTCACCGCAAGCTTGCTTCGGCTATTGTCGGCACGGCGCTCGTCGCCTGCGCCGGCGCAGCCTCGGCGCAGGGCGATCCGAAGGTCCTGCGCGTCGTGCCGCACTCGAACCTCGCGATTCTCGATCCGATCTGGACGACGCAGTACATGGCGCGCAACCACGGCTACATGATCTACGACACGCTGTTCGGCACCGACGAGAAGAGCCAGATCAAGCCGCAGATGGTCGACACCTGGACCGAATCGCCCGACCATCGGCTGTGGACCTTCACGCTAAGAAAGGGGCTCGAGTTTCATGACGGCGCCCCGGTCACCGGCGAGGACGTCGTCGCCTCGCTTGCGCGTTGGGGCAAGCGCGACGCGATGGGCGTGGCGCTGATGACCTTTGTCGAGCGCATGGACTCGCCCTCGCCCGATACCTTCCGCATTTTCCTGCGCGAGTCCTGCGGCTTCGTGCTCGAGGCGCTCGGCAAGCCCTCCTCGAACGTGCCATTCATCATGCCCAAGCGCGTCGCGGAAACCGACGCTTTCAAGCAGATCGAGGACTATACCGGCTCGGGCCCATACATTTTCAAGCGCGACGAGTTCAAGCCGGGCGACCGCGCCGTGTATCTGAAGAACGCCAAGTACAAGCCGCGCGCCGAGCCGGCCTCGGGCACCACCGGCGGCAAGATCGTCTACGTCGAGCGCGTCGAGTGGAATCTCGCACTGCGCGACGTGCAGGCGCAGGCCAATGCCCTGGTCAAGGGGGAGATCGACATCCTCGAATCGCTTTCCTTCGATCACTACGAGGACATGTCCAAGGAGAAGAGCGTCAAGGTGCTCAAGCCGAATTTCGGCCTGCAGTACATGTGCCGCTTCAACCACCTGCACCCGCCCTTCAACAAGGCCGAAGTGCGTCGAGCGGCGATCGCCGCGTTCGACCAGCGCCCGTTCCTTCAGGCGCAGGTCGGCGTCGAGGAGCTCTACAAGCCCTGCGCGTCGATGTTCACCTGCAACACGCCGTACGCGAGCAACGTGGGCACCGAGCTGCAGTCCAAGTCGAACATGCGCAAGGCGCAGGAGCTGCTCAAGCAGTCCGGCTACGACGGCACCCCGGTCGTGATAATGAAGCCCACCGACCTGCAGGCGATCGGCAAGCTGCCCGATGTTGCGGCGCAGCTGATGCGCCAGGCCGGCTTCAAGGTCGACCTGCAGGCGATGGACTGGAACACCGTGGTGTCGCGCCGCTCCAAAAAGGATCCGCCCTCCGCCGGCGGCTGGAACATGTTCTGCACCGCTTGGGTCGCGCCCGACATCTGGAGCCCGATCAACAACGCGGCGCTCGACGCGCGCGGCGACAAATCAGGCTGGTTCGGCTGGCCCGACGGGCCCAAGCTCCAGGAGCTGCGCGGGCAATTCATGCGCGAAACCGACGAGGTGAAGAAGAGGAAGCTCGCCGAGGCGATCCAGACCGAGGCCTTCGACCTCGCAACGCACGCCCCGCTCGGCGAGTACGTGCAGCCGGTGGCGATCCGCTCGAACGTGAGCGGGATGCTCACCCCAGGCATGGCGAACATCTATTGGAACATTAAGAAGAACTGACACCGAGCTGATCGAGCGAACGGCTCCCGCCCGCCAGGGTCGAGGAGCCGTTCCTTTTTTTGACGCATGCTGAACTTCATCGCGCGCCGCATCCTCGCCACTGTCCCGGTCCTCGCGATCGTGGCGGTGCTCGTGTTTCTGCTACTGCGCCTCACGCCCGGCGACCCCGCGGCGATCCTGGCGGGCGACGCAGCCAGCACGGAGCAAATCGCGCGGATTCGCGTCAGTCTCGGGCTCGATCGGCCGATCATCGTGCAGTTCGGCATTTGGATCGGGCACCTGCTCACCGGTGACCTGGGGGAATCGTTCTTTTACAAGATCCAGGTCACCGAACTGATCGCGCAGCGCCTCGAGCCGACGCTGTCGCTCGCCACGCTCACGATGGTCTTCGCGGTACTGGTCTCGGTGCCGCTCGGTGTGATCGCCGCCTGGCGCTTCGGCGGCTGGTTCGACCGCGCGCTGATGGGCTTCTCGGTGCTGGGTTTTTCGATTCCGGTGTTCGTGCTCGCCTACATCCTGATCTGGATCGTCTCGCTCAAGCTCGGCTGGCTGCCGGTGCAGGGTTACCGGCGCATCGCCGACGGCTTCTGGCCGTACCTGCAGCACCTGATCCTGCCGGCGATCACGCTCTCGGTGATCTTCATCGCGCTGATCGCGCGCGTAACGCGCGCCTCCGTGTTGGAAGCGCTGGGCGAGGACTACATCCGCACGGCGCGCGCCAAGGGCCTACGCGAATCGAAAGTGCTGATCCGCCACGCGCTCGCCAACGCCGCGGTGCCGATCGTTACCGTGATCGGCATCGGCATCGCACTCCTGATCGGCGGGGTGGTGGTGACCGAGTCGGTGTACGCAATCCCCGGGCTCGGGCGCCTGACGGTGGACGCAGTGCTGGCGCGCGATTTCCCGACCATCCAGGGCGTGATCCTGTTCTTCTCGCTCCTCTACGTGGGGGTCAACCTGTTGGTCGACCTGTCCTACGTGTTCCTGGATCCGCGCATCCGCTACTAAAGCGTCATGTCCGCTCCGCAAACAAAGGCTGGCGCGCTCGGGACCCTGTCGGTCGAGTCCGCCGATGTGCGAATCACCGAGACCGCGTGGCAGCGGGTAACGAAGAACTGGTCGGTGCGCATCGGCGGCGCCGCGCTCGCACTGCTCGTCTTGATCGCAGTCTCGGCGCCCTGGCTCGGCACGGTCGACCCGACACTGTTCGACGCGGCAAGCCGCGACCTGGTGCCCGGAAAGCCCGGCGTAATCACCACCCTCGACGGCGACATCATCAAGCATAAGTTCTGGTTCGGCTCGGACTCCTACGGGCGCGACATCTACAGCCGCGTCATGTACGGCACGCGCGTCTCTCTCATCGTGGCGATTCTGGCGGCGCTGCTCTCGCTCGCCTTCGGCATCGTATGCGGCCTCAGCGCCGGGTATCTGCGCTGGCTCGACGGCATCCTGATGCGCTTCATGGACGGGCTGATGGCGATTCCCGCGATCCTGATCGCGATTGCGCTGGTGGCGATGTGGCGCGGCAGCCTGACCACGGTGATCATTGCGATTGCGATCCCCGAAATCCCGCGCGTCACGCGCCTGGTGCGTTCGCTCGTGCTTACGATCCGCGAGGAACCCTACGTCGAGGCCGCGGTGGCCCTGGGCACGCCGACCTGGAAAATCATGTTCGGGCATATCCTGCCGAACACCATCGCCCCGCTCGTGGTGCAGGGCACCTACATCTGCGCAGCGGCGATCCTGGTCGAGTCGATCCTCTCGTTCCTCGGCGTCGGCCTGCCGCCCGACATCCCCACCTGGGGCAACATCATGGCCGAGGGCCGGCCGCAGTTCAATCAGTACCCGCACAACATCTTTATTCCGGGCGTGTTCCTCGCCATCACCGTACTTGCGGTGAACATTCTCGGCGATGGACTGCGCGACACGCTCGACCCGAAGATGGCGAAGCGGGTGTGAGCGCCATGGCCGAAGCGAAAGTCGGGGGCAGCGGCCTCGTACTCGATGTGCGCGGGCTGACGATCGCCCTGCCCTCCGGCAGCGACCGGCGCGAGGCGGTGAGCGGCGCCTCCTTCAGCGTCAGGCGCGGCGAGATTCTGTGCCTGGTGGGCGAGTCCGGCTCGGGCAAGTCGGTGATCGCGCAGTCGGTCATGGGTCTGCTGCCGAATACGCTGCCGGTGACCGGCGGCGAGATCGAGCTGGAAGGCGAAAACGTCGCGCGCGCCAGCCGCGAGCGGCTGCGCGAACTACGCGCAACGCGCATGTCGATGATTTTCCAGGAACCGATGACCGCGCTCAATCCGGTCATGACCTGCAGCGACCAGATCGACGAGGTGCTGCGCGAGCACACGCAGCTCACCCCGGAGCGGCGGCGCGAAAAGATCCTCGACATCGTGCGCGAGGTGGCGCTGCCCGAGCCCGAGCGCATCATCGCCTCCTACCCGCATCAGCTCTCGGGCGGCCAGCGCCAGCGGATCATGATTGCCATGGCGCTGGTGCTCGAGCCGGCGCTCCTCATTGCGGATGAACCGACCACGGCGCTTGATGTCACCACGCAGGCGCAGATCCTGAGGCTGATTCAGGACCTGCAGAAGCGCCACGGCACCGGGGTGCTGTTCATCACGCACGATTTCGGTGTCGTCGCCGAGGTCGCGCACCGCGTCGCGGTGCTGCGCCTGGGCCGGCTGGTCGAGCTCGGCGCGAAGGAAGAGGTGCTCAAACGCCCGCGCCACGACTACACCAAGATGCTGATCGCCGCGGTGCCGACCATGCAGCCGCAGGGGCGCGCCGCCGAGGGCGCATCGGAGCCGGTGCTGCGCACGGTGAAGCTGTGCAAGACCTATCACGACCGCGGCTGGTTCGGGCGCAGGCGCGAGGTGCACGCCGCGCAGGGCGTCTCGATCGAAATCCGCCGCGGACAGACACTCGGCATCGTCGGCGAGTCCGGTTCGGGCAAATCGACCGTGGCGCGCTGCATTATCCGCCTGATCGACCCGACCTCCGGCGAAATCCGCCTGCACGGAGAGGACATCGCCAAGATGTCCGCCGGCGAGCTGCGGCCGCTCAGGCGCCGCGTGCAGATCGTGTTCCAGGACCCCTACCGCTCGCTCAACCCTCGCCGCACGGTGCTCGAGGCGATCATCGAAGGCCCGATCAACTACGGCGTGCGGCGCGACAAGGCGATCGAGCGCGCGCGCGAGCTGATGGAGTTGGTGCGCATGGACCCGGACTCGCTCGGCCGCTATCCGCACCAGTTCTCCGGCGGCCAGCGCCAGCGGATCTGCATCGCGCGCGCGCTGGCGCAGGAACCGGAGCTTTTGATCGCCGACGAGGCGGTTTCGGCGCTCGACGTCTCGGTGCAAGCGCAGGTGCTCGAGCTGCTCGAGGACATCCGTAATCGGCTTAACCTGGCCATGCTGTTCATCACTCACGACCTGCGGGTCGCGGCCCAAGTGTGCGACTACGTCGCGGTGATGTCGCAGGGGCGAATTGTCGAGCACGGCCCGGCGGGCCAGGTGTTCGGCACCCCGCGCCACGAGTACACCCGCGCGCTGTTTGCCGCCGCGCCGGGGCGCGATTATGTGTTCGGCGGGGTCTGATCGGCGCCGCCGATCTCCTATACTTCACGCATGCGATCCCTTGCCGTAGACCTGTTGCGCGTCCTTGAGATCGGGCCCGGGACGAGCGACGGGCTGGCCGAGGCCTGCGGTGTGAGCGTCGCGGAGGCCGAGCGCGGCTTGGCGCGGCTCGCGGCCACCGGCTTCGTAGTGCGCGACGGCGATCAAGTGCGGCTGACGGCGCCCTTCGAGTTCCTGGACGCGGCGCGCATCTCCTCGCAGCTCCGCGAGCGCGCCAAGACGCTCGGCATCGCGGTGCGCGACGCTTGCCCTTCGACCAATACCACCCTGCTCGGGGACGAATCCGGCGAGGGTGCGCAGGCGCTGTTCGCCGAGGAGCAGACTGCTGGACGCGGCCGGCGCGGCCGGCGCTGGCTCTCCTGTGTCGGCACCGGCCTCACCTTTTCGCTGCGACGCAGCTTCGAGCTGCCACTGCGCGATTTGAGTGGACTGTCGCTCGTGGCCGGGGTGGCGACGGTGCGCGCGCTACGCTTGCTCGGCGCGCTTGAAGCATCGCTCAAATGGCCGAACGATCTGCTGGTGCGGGGTGAAAAGCTCGGCGGCATCCTGATCGAGACGCGCGCGCAGGGCGCGGCGGTGCGCGCGGTGATCGGCATCGGCATCAACTGCCGCGCAACGCCCGGGCTGGAGGCGAGGCTGCGCCGCCGCATCGCGGCGCTGGACGACGTCGTTTCGCCCGCGCCAGCGCGCAACGAGGTCGCCGCGCGCGTGCTCGAGGCGCTGCTCGATGCGCTCGAGTCGTTCGAAGGGAACGGGATCGACGCGTTTCGCAGCGACTGGCTCGCGATGCACGCGCACGAGGGGCGGCGCCTTCGCGTACGCCTCGCCGACGGGCGGGTGGTCGCGGGCGTCGCCGAGGGCCTCGCGGCGGACGGCGGCCTGCGCCTGCGCACGCGCAGCGGTCTACGCGCCGTGCGCAGCGGCCGCGTCGTGTCGGCGAGGATCGGATGATCCTGGCGATCGATGCGGGCAATTCGCGCGTCAAGTGGGGCTGGCACGACGGCGGCGCCTGGGCAGGTCTCGCCACCGTGTCGCTGATCGAATTTGCCGCTTCGAACCACGACATCAACCCGTTCGCCGCCACCCACGAGAATCCGGAGCGCATCGTCATCTCCAACGTCGCCGGCGAAGGCGCGCACCAGCTGCTCGTCAACTGGACGAGCATCTTCGATGCCGAGCCGCTGTGGCTGCGCGGGGAGGCCGAGCGCTGCGGCGTGCGCAGCCGCTACGACCGGCCCGAGCAGCTCGGCTCGGACCGCTGGGCCTCGCTGGTGGCCGCGCGCGCGCTGCACGGCGGGCCCTGCCTGGTGATTAATGCAGGCACCGCCACCACCGTCGATGCGCTGTCGAAGGACGGCGAGTTTCTCGGCGGCCTGATCCTGCCGGGCCTCGACCTGATGCGCTTCGTGCTGCACGAGCACACCGGCCGCCTGCCGATGCAGGAAGGCGAGTATCGCGATACGCCGCGCAATACCATCGACGCCATCGCCTCGGGCTGCCAGCACGCCCAGGCCGGCGCGGTCGAGCGCATGCATCGCGTGATGGGCGGCGGCGATCTCCTGTGCCTGGTGAGCGGCGGCGCCGGACGCAGCCTCGCGCAGCAGCTCAGCATTGCCTGCCGCTACGTCGAGAACCTGGTGCTCGAGGGTCTGGCGCGCATCGCCTTGAGCGAGCAGGCGGACGCCGGCGCGCAGCCACGCCGTACGGGCTGAGCCCATGCGAACCCTGTTCCTGCTGCTGGTGCTCGCGGACCTGGCGTTCTTCGCCTGGACGCGCTATTTCTCGCCCGGCGACCCGGCCACTGATCCGCAGCCATTCATGCGCCAGGTCGAGCCCGAGCGCCTGCCAGTGATCAGTGCGGGCGAATATTCCATCCGTGCGCAAGGCGGCGCGGACTTCAGGCGAGCGGATCCGCAGGCACGTGCTGCTCGACCAGCTTGAGGAGCTTGTCCGCGCGCACCGGTTTGGTCAGATAGCCGACCGCGCCGACATCTCGGCGGCGAGTGTCGCTCTCCTCGATCGATGTGAGAAAAATCACGGGGATCGGCGGCAACGTGGGGTCCGACTTGAGCGCCGCGATGAACTCGAAGCCGTCCATGTGCGGCATCATCACGTCGCTGATGATCAGATCCGGCGGCTTGGCGAGCACCATGTAGCCGGCCGAGATCGCATCGGTCGCCACCCGCACCTCGTAGCCTGCACCACCCAGATGCATCCTGAGCAGCTCGAGGATGCTCTCGTCATCATCGACCACTAGGATGCTGGCTTTGGTCATGCTGGAGGAGCGTGCCCGAAAGTCGGATCGGTCCGTGGTGCTGGTGCGCGGACTCGAACCGCGAACCTACTGATTACGAAGCGCCCGAAGCGGTGTTCTCCACCGCTTGAGCGTGCCCGCAGGTGTTTGAAAGAGAAGAAAAAACCATTGACTCCGCCTCCTTCGCTGTTTTACCGTCTTCGCGCCAATCCGCGCGTTCTTGCCTACTACTTTACGACGCAACCGCATCTACTGATGCTTCGTCAGAAAGTCACCAAAGCGAGACTCGATGCGCTGCCACCACCCGCGAGCGGCCAACGATTCTTGCGCGACACCGAGCTACGAGGTTTTGCGGTACGAGTTGCTGCATCCGGCGCCAAATCCTTTGTGCTTGAGCGACGCATCCGCGGCCGAAATCGGCGCCTCACACTCGGCCGTTACCCCGATCTTACCGTCGAACAGGCCCGGCAAGAAGCCCAAAAGGTGCTCGGCAAGATCGCGATCGGCATTGACCCCCGCCTGGAAGCCCTCGCCGAACGCAACAAACTGATCACGCTGGAAGAAGCATTCGCGGACTTCAAGCTCGCACGAAAGACCCTCAAAGCACGCACCGTCCACGACTACGGGCGAGGGCGAAGAAGGCTATCTCGTGGAACCCCAAGTACACATCCAGCGCGTCATTCGCGATTCTAATGTGCAATTTACGTTGCACGATTTGCGCCGGACCTTTATCACCATCGCCGAATCGCTCGACATTTTCGCCTACGCGATTAAGCGTCTGGTCAATCACAAGATCTCGGGCGACGTAACCGCCGGCTACATCATCGCGGGCAATGTCCCGAAGCGTGTTGAACGGTGAGCGAGGGGCGGCTCCACTTTCCACCTCCGTCGTTAAGGGGTGGGGAGATTTCAATTGTCCTAAGTGGGGAGTTTCGGATTGACCGTGACAGCTGCCGGACCTGCGCGCACTCGACCGGGTACGACGGCACGCATATGTAGTGCGAGCAGCACCGGCTGGTTGTAGTGGACGCCTGCGGCTGGTGGGAGCGCGAGCCGGGTGCGACAAGTCAGAGTGACGACGCCTGGGATAACTTTGGCTAAGCGCCAAAAGCAAACGGGAGCCGAAGCCCCCGTCCTAAAGTATTGCTGAATACTATTCAGCTAGTAACTGACGTCTACTTGCGCTTATACACTATGAAAGCCATTAGGCCAATGCCCGAAAACAGCATTAAGTAGGTGTCGGTTCCGGCTTGCTGGATGGTCAAGACCTCCGCCGCCAGCGCCTGCCCGATTCGAAAACTCAAAAGTACGCTCAGCGCGATCAGCAACATCTTTGAATTCCTGTGCATTTTGTGCCCCGAAGGTTACTTAAGGAGGACATCAAGTCCTATAATTCCCCCCACTCGTGCGATGATACACGCCCTGCGTGTTTAGCGCAGCATCTTGGGTGCGGACAGGGGTGCCGGTACTAGATGTAGTGGCCGCTGGCGGCCACACCCAGCGACCGGCTGAGACGGCACGGGGAAACTCTACTTCTTGAACGACCGCTTTGGGTCTATTCCGTTGAAAAACTCCTCCGCACGACTTTCTGAATGAATTCTGGGGGTCGTCGAACCCTTACCCGCTTCGCTAGCGTCGCTTGCAGCGCATTCTGAGCGGTCGATTTTTCGATGAGGTGTTCG
>Ga0214471_10000551_pt1 | contig 31800 bp, 26 predicted proteins | sample RVTome_5_FD_207665 | JGI IMG/M metagenome (GOLD analysis project Ga0214471, IMG submission 207665) | Soil microbial communities from uranium-contaminated site in the Upper Colorado River Basin, Wyoming, United States - RVT142D155 | ecosystem: Environmental > Terrestrial > Soil > Contaminated >... | reverse complement strand
GACCACCAGGGCCTCGCCCACGGGCCGGCTGGCGCGCACGCACGCAGCGAAAGCCTCACGGTCCTCGGGCGGGAGCGCGAGCACGACGCGGCCAAAGCCGTAGGCAAGCGCGCACAGGCCCGGCAAGGCGGCGGCCGGCCCGCCGGCGACCAGTGCGTGGTCGCGCAACTTTTCCAGCGGATGTTCGGCGAGCGGGCTGATTGCCTGGACGCCGAGCCGGCCGCCCGCCGCGAACCACGCCTCGAGACGCGTGCGTGCCGGACCGAGGTCGACCACGCGGTCGCCAGGTTCGGGGCGGTCCTCGCCTTCCCAGTGCAGGAAGCTGTGGCCGAGCCTCAGGAAGCCTTCGGCGGGAAGCACCATGTCGGCGCAGGATAACGGCCGCGCCGTCAGCGGCCGCCGTCGTCGTTCTTGTCGCCGTGCAGGTCGGCATAGCCCGTTGCGGCGAGCCCGGCAGCCTCTTCCGCAGTAAGCGGATTCTCGGGCAGCCGTCGGCCGCGATGTCGCTGATCTGCGGCGCGGGTGGCGTCGCGCCACTCCTGATAGTCGGCCAGGAGCGCGTCGAAGCGCGCGCGGCCTTCGACGGTGGGATGGAGGTCCTGCAATTCGCCGGGATCGGCTTCGAGGTCGAAGAGCGCGCGGTCGACGATTTCGCCCTTGCTGCGCCGGAAGTGCAGTTTCCACTTCCCGACCCGCACCGCCTCCAATCCCGACACCTTGGCGAGCCGCCGCGGCGGCCGCGTGCTCGCGAGGTCCACGGCGAGCAGGTCGCGGCCTTGCACGCCGGCGGGGACGGCTGTGCCCACCTGACGGAACACGGTGGGGAGGACGTCGACCAATTCGACCGGTTCGCGCACGGCGCCGGTGCGCGCGGCTCCCGGCAGCTTGACGATCAGCGGGACGCGTAGCTGTTCTTCCCACATGCCGTGGTGGCCGACCCAGTCGTGTTCGCCAAGGTTTTCACCGTGGTCGCTGGTGACGATGATCAGCGATTCTTCGTAGAGGCCTTTTTCCCGCAACAGGCCGAGGAAGCGTCCGATCGCCGCGTCGCCCGAGGCGACGCCGGCGTCGTAGAGGTCGTTGAGGTAGCGGCGCTCGTCGGCGCCGAACTCGCCGGCTTCGATCAAGGCGTTGAAGTCTTTGCGACCGCAGAGCTCGCGCGCGTCGAGCGCGCCGTCGTACCAGCCGGAATAGCGGCCGCGGAAGGGCTCGGGCGGCCAGTAGGGGCAGTGCGGGTCGTAGCCGTGCAGCAAGAAGAACAGCGGCCGGCCGGGCACGTCCTGCAACAGCGCCGCGGCCACGGCTTCGATCTCCGCGAGGCCGCGGATGAACGGCGTGCCGGAAGGTTCGAGAAAAGTGTCGAAGCCGTGGTCGAAGCCGTAGCGGTTGCGCAGGTAGCCGCCGCCCGTCACGGCGACCGAGGCATAGCCGGCATCGTGCAGGAGCTGCGCCATGCCGTCGGGCATCTCGATGCGGAACGGCTCGAACATGCCGTGGCGGTGCACGTACTGGCCGCTCAAGATCGAGCGGTGGCTCGGGCCGGTGTTGGTGCTGTTCGCCCAGCAGTCCGTGAAGACCAGGCTCTCGGCTGCCAGCGCGTCGAGCTCGGGCGTGAGTCCGCGCTCGTTGCCGTAGCAGCCCAGGCGGTCGGCGCGGCAAGTGTCCAGGCTGATCAAGAACACGTGCGGGCCTTTCGCGGTGGCGGCGTCGTCGCCACAGCCGGCGGCGGCGGCGAGCAGGGCGACCCACACCCGTGTGCGCAGGTTCACCGGTCGCCGTCCTGTTCCTGCCCGCTTTCCTGACCGCCGGCGATCTCGTCGTCGGCGTAGCCGAGCACCGCCAGTCCGGCGCGATCGGCCTCGTCGATCTTCACCGCGAGGATGGTCGCAGCGAACGCGGAATCCTCGGCCGCCTGGCTCGCCAGCCAGGCGCGGGCGCGGTCCAGGAGTTCGCTGGTCCGGCCGCGGCCTTCCTCGCCGCCTTCGAGGAACAAGTTGCGGGTCTCGCCGGGATCCTCGTGCAGGTCGTAGAGCTCGCGGTACATGCGCCGCTCCCGTTCTTGCAGGTAGACCAGTTTCCAGCGGCCGTCGAACAAGAAGGCGAAGTGGTTGCCGGTGCGCGAGAACCGAATGCGGTCGGCCGGCAGCTCGGTTTCGCCGCGCACGCTCGGCATCAAGTCGCGACCTTGCATTCCGGGAGGGGCGGCCACGCCCAAGGCCGCGAGCAGCGTGGGGGCCAGGTCGACTCCCATCACCGGATCTTTCCGCACTCCGCTCCAGGCGCCGCCGGGGAAACGCACGATCAGTGGCACGCGTAGCTCGAGTTCGGAAGACCGTCCGTGCCCGATCCAGGCATGCTCGCCGAGGCTTTCGCCGTGGTCGCTGACGAACACCACCACGGTGCGCTCCAGCAGCCCGCGCTCGCGGAGACCTGCAAGCAAGCGTCCGAAGGCCGCATCGGCGCTGTGCAACTCCTCGTCGTAGAGGTCGCGCAAGAAGCCGATTTCTTCCGTACCGACGGCGCCGCTCGCCTGCAGTTCGCCGAAACCCTCTTGCCCGCACCGACCGCTCGGGTCCAGCGTGCCGGCGTACGCGCCGCTCCAGAGGCCGCGGACCTCCGCGGGCGGCGTGTAGGGACAGTGCGGGTCGAATCCGTGCAGGAACAAGAAGAAGGGCTTGCCGTCCTGCGCGTCGATCCATTCGAGACCGGGGCCGAGCGAGCGCTCCAGATGGCCTTCGTGGGCTTCGGTGATCGCGGAACTCTCGACCCAGCGGTCGAAGCCCTGCGAAAGACCGAACTTGCCGGTCATCGGCCCGCCGCCGACAAAGCCTGCGGTCCGCCAGCCTGCCGCGCGCAGCAGTCCGGCGAGCGTGTAGGGCGAGCGCGAAGGGTGACCGTTCTTGAGGATGCCGTGCCGCGTGACGTGGTGGCTCGTGAACAAGCTGCGGTGGCTTGGCCCGGTCAGCGTGCTCGCGGCGCGGCAGTCCGCGAAGCGTGCCGCTTCGGCGGCGAAGGCGTCGATCTCCGGGGTCACGTCGCGGGGGTTGCCGTAGCAGCCCAGGCGATCGGCGCGCGTGGTGTCCAGCGAGACCACGACCAGGTTCCAGCGGGCTTCGCCGTCTCCGCCGCCGCACGCTGCGAGTGCGGCGAGGGCGACCGCCGTGAGGAACGCGCCCTTCACTTGCCGTCGTCGCCTTCCACGTAGCCGAGAGCTCCGAGGTCGGCGGCCACCCCGGGATCGAGTGGGCCCTGCTCCGCCGCCACCCCGGTCTGCGCGGCCTCCATCCAAGCGCGGTAGCGCGCGAGCAGTCCGCCGAGAGCCTCGCGGCCTTCCGGCGTGCCGGCCAGATTGTGCTCGAGTTCCGGATCGGCCGGAAAGTCGAAGAGCGTCGGCGGCACCTGGTTCTTCTCGCCGTGGTCCACCAGGACCAGCCAGCGTTCGTCGATCAGCGCGCCGGAGCGCCGCCCCGACCGGACCACGCGCATGCCAGCTTCCCGCGGCGGCAGCGCACCGCCGAGCACGGGCAGCAGGCTCCGCCCCTGCGATGCCGCCGGCGCTTCCCCGCCGAGCGCATCGAGCAGCGTCGGCAGCACGTCGACCGACGCGACGGGCGCGGCGTAGCGGCCGGCGAAGCGGCCGTCGGGAAACGCGAGCAGCAAGGGGATCCGCGTCTCTTCCGGCAGGATCCTCCCGTGGCCGACGCGCTGGTGCTCGCCAAGGCACTCGCCGTGGTCGCTCGAGAAGACCACCAGCGTGTCGTCCGCCAGGCCGCGTTCTTCGAGTCCGGCGATCAACCTGCCGATTTCGTGGTCGGCCGCGACGATCAGTTCGTCGTAGAGGTCGTTGACGTAGCGCAGGCCGTCGGCGTCGAGCTCGCCGGACCGGAACAACGGGCTGAACTGCTCCGGCCCGCACAAGCCGTCGAGCCCAAGCGGGTCCTGGTGCCACGAAGAGAGCGCGCCGCGGGCCTCGTGGCCCGGCGCGTAAGGGCAGTGCGGGTCGTAGCCGTGCACGAACACGAAGAACGGCTGGTCGGCGGCCTCCGCCTTCCAGGTCCCGTCGAGCCAGCCCAGCGCCTTGTCCACCGAAACCTTGATCATTCCCTTTGCCGTGCGCGCCGCCGAGGCCTCGCCGGGGGCGGGGAACTTCTGGCCTGGTTCGAGGACGACCAGGTTCGCCCACTGCCAGTAGGTGTCGAAACCGAGATCGAGTCCCGAACCGCGAAACAACGAGCCGCCGCCGACGAAGCTCGCCGTCGCGTAGCCGCGCGCCTTGAGGAGGCTCGCCAGGGAGTAGTCCAGTTTGCCGGTCGTGGCGTTGCCAGGCAGGCCGTGGCGCTCGACGTACTGGCCGGTGAACAGGCTCCGGTGGCTGGGACCGGTCAGGGTGCTCGCGGTCATGCAGTCCTCGAAGAGCGCCGCGCGAGCGGCGAGCGCGTCGAGGTTCGGGGTCAGGCCGCGCGCATTCCCGTACGCGCCCAGCCGATCGGCCCGCGTCGTATCGAGCGAAATCATCAGGACGTTGGGCGGCGTGGCGAACAACGGCCCTTGCAGGACCGGAGCCGCCGCCCCGGAGCCGCTCGCTGTGGCCGGCTCGCGGTCGCCGCAGCCGGTCATGGCCAGCAAGGCGAACGCCGCGGCCAGCCAGCTGGCGCCGCGCCGCATGCTTCGGTCGTTGTCCCTTCCGCCGGCGTGGTCCACGGTCCAAGTGTACCCAGCGAGGCGCCTCAGCCCGTCTGCGGCGAGGCGCGCCAGGCGGCGAAGTCCGCCGCAAGTCCGCGCCGGCGGATCGACTCGGTCAGGTACATGTGCCCGAAGACCGCCTGCAGGCAGGTGTCGGAGTCGGCGGCGAGGATCTCGGCCGTCTCGAAGTCCTCGATTCCGCCGGGCAGCTCCTTGAGGAAAGCGCCGTGGCGGCCTTCGAGCGCGCGCCGGTCCAGGACGATCACGGCGCCGCGGTCGTGTTCGCTGCGCAGCAGGCGTCCGCAGCCCTGGCGGAACATCGCAAGCGCGCGCGGCATGTACACGCGCGAGCGGTGCGGACCCTCGCCCATGCGCGCGCGCTGGGCGAAATGGTAGTCGTCGAGAACTCCGTAGGGGAGCTTGGTGACCACCACGTATTCGCAGGTCTCGCCGGGAAAGTCGACGCCGTACCAGAACGTGTCGAGCCCCAGCAGCACGCTGTCGACCCGGCTGCGGAAGCGCGCCGCGAGCTCCTCCTTGCCGATCCCCGGCATGCCTTGCCAGTAGAGCGGAATGCCGCGGCCGGCGAACGGCGCTTGCAGGCGCTCGGCGACCCTGCGCAGGACGAAGCGGTTGGTGAACAACGCCAGGATCCGGCCGCGCGTGCGCTCGGCGAGGAACAGGAGGAAGTCCTCCAGATACTGGCTCCAGGTCTCGAGCCCGGCCCCGAACTGCGCGTACGGCGGCGAGTCCTGCGGCACGCAGACCAGCGCCGCGCTCGAGTCGAACGTCGGCGGAGCTGCGAATTCGGCGACTTCGCGGCCCGGCCGCTCGAGCGTGTCCTCGGCGAGCAGATCCAGACCGAGATAGCCCTTCATGGCCTTGAATCCGCCGCGCAGCCGCGCCGTCGCGCTGACCATCGCCGCCGACTTCAACGAAGGAAAGTAGGTGCCGCCGAGCCAGACGTGCGGCAGCAGCCACTTGAGGGTCAGCATGGGCTGCTTGCGGCCTTCGAACACCGCGTCGAAATGGAAGTCCTCGCTGAAATCGGCGTTGCCTTCTTCACCGCCGAGCCAGCGCTCCAGACCTTCGCGCCAGTGCGCGAGCGCCTCGAGCGGCCGGCGCAGGCTCCAGCGGATCTTGCGCGCATCGCGGTAGGGGACGTCGCCGAGCTCCTCGAGTACGGTGCGCAGGCCGCCGTCGGTGAGGTCGACGGCCTCCTTGAGCGCTTGCAGAGCGGTGAGCAGCTTGTCGCCACGGCCGCTGCGCAGCCAGTCGTGGAGCAGGAAGGCCTTCTCCTCGCGCGTGAGCTTGTCGCCGGCTTCGCGCTGGTAGGCCTGGTATCCGCGCAGTTCGCGCGCCACTTCGAAGGCCGTGGCATCCAGTCGCCTGGCGCCTTCGCCGGCGGCGGCCGCCGCTTCGCGAAGGCGCGGACCGGCGTCTCCCGGCGCCAGGCGTGCGAGGAGCCGCGCCAGCCGCTCGAGCGGCGCCCGGTCGCGGCCGCGGCCGCGCAGCAAGCGCGAGGACAAGGCGCTGACGTCGTCGAGCGGCACGTCGAAGGACCGTGCCGAAACGGTGACTTCGTGCAAATGGTCGGATTCGTCGAACACCAGGTGGTGGAAGTCGTCGGGCTGCGCGAGCACGTAGGCGTGGTTGGTCACGATCAGGTGCGCGCGCTCGGCGCGGAGCCGCCTCACCCCGGCACCGCAGCGCAGCGCCGCCTGGCCTTCGCAGCAGCCGGGGACCGAGCGCACGGCGTCGACCTGGCGCGCCGCGGCCCGCGCGGCGCTGGCGCCGTTGGGGAACGGCAGCCCCGGGTGAAGGGGAAAGGCGTCGAGGTCGGCGAACGGGTCTTCGCAGTAGTGGAGCGCGAGCCGCAGCCAGGCGACCCGCGCCGCCGCGGAGCCTTCTCCGGCTTCGGGGGCGGAGTCGGAGATCGCGCGGCCGCAGAGGTAGTTGGCGCGTCCCTTGAGCATGCTGACGCGCGGTTCGCGATCCGCCGGCAGGCCGGCGCGGCGCAGCAATTCGACCGCGCGCGGCACCTCGCGCAGGAACGCCTGCTCCTGCAGCGCGCGGGTGTAGGTGCTTACGGCGGTGCGCACGCCGAAGCGCGTCGACCACAGCAGGAGGGGCGCGAGGTACGCAAGCGTCTTGCCGGTCCCGGTCGGCGCGTCGGCGATCAGAATGCCGGCTTCGGCAAGCGTGCGCTCCACCGCGTGGCCGAGCGCCCGCTGGCCGGGCCGTTCGGGCTGGAGCGGCGCGCCCTCGTCGGCGAACATCCCGGGCAGCGCGTCGAAATAGGCCTCGAGGATGCGGTGGTCCTCGTCGGGAAGTCCTTGCGCCTCTTCGAGCAGGGTCTCGGTCTCCGGGGCGTTGCCGAAGCCCTCGCGGTACTCGGCCGTGAAGCGCGGTTCCAGATCGCGCAGCAGCCGCTCGGGGTCGAGAGGGGAGTCTTCGAGGTCTTCGAGCAGCCCGCCGTCGGCGAGCGGCGGCGCGAGCCGGCCGCGCTCGGGGTCGGCGGAGAAACGGCTCGGAAGGTCGAGCAGGCGTTCGACCATCGCGAGGCCTTCGCGCAGGCTCTCTTCGTCGTCGCCGCAGTGCGGCGCGAGCTCTTGGAACGCGCGCGCGAACAGGCGGCGCAGGTCGAGCGGCCGGGCGCGGTGGACGCGCACCATGCCCTCGAGCAGGCGGCGCAGGCCGAGCGCGTCGGGCGGCAAACCTGGCGGGAGCGGGTCGCCGACGAAGCGGCGGTGAAGCTCCGCGATATCGTGGCCGCCACGGCCCGGATGCAAGAAGGCCGCGAGGCCTTCCAGATCGAGCACGACCGGCGTTTCCAGCGTGGGCTGGAGGTGGCGGAAACGGGTGAGGAACGATTCGCGGTCGCCGGCCAGCACCACTGGGCGTGCGGCGAGGGGGGCCAGCAAGGCGGGCAGGGCTTCCGTCCAGTCCGCCAGACCGTCGCCGTCCACCGGCCAGCCCGCGTCCTGGAGCGCCGGCGCCATGGCGGCGGCTTCGGCCGGGTCGGCGAAAGGTTGCAGCCAGGTCGCGGGAACGAGGTCCACCGCGCCGTTCTCGCCCGGGAAGGCCCTGGCTTCGAATTTCCACACCCCGTCACGGACGGGATCGGGGCCTGTGGTCCAGCACGCGACGAACACGGGATCCGTGGAAGCGTGCATCTGTTTGTTCTAGCTCATTGTGGCACAGGGGGTTAGGGCCAATCGCCGGGCCCTCGATTGCCGTCGCTGTGCGCTGCGCGATAATACAGTGGTCGGGACTCGTCTTCTCCTCCCCCGAGAGAGGCATGTTGGAAATCACGGACATCCCCATCGACGGTTACGAGGAGGTCAGGCGCTGCATCGATGCGGAGCGCGGGCTGCACGCCATCATCGCGGTCCACAGCACCACGCTCGGCCCGGCTCTGGGCGGCATGCGGATGTGGAACTACGGCTCCGAAGCCGAGGCCCTCACCGACGTCCTGCGCCTCTCCAAAGGGATGACCTACAAGGCCGCTTGCGCCGGTCTCGACCTGGGCGGCGGCAAGTCCGTCATCCTCGCCGACCCGGCCGCCAAGTCGGAAGACCTGTTCCTCGCCATGGGCGAATTCGTGGAGTCCTTCGGCGGCCGCTACATCACGGCGGAAGACGTCAACACCAAGCCCGCGGACCTGCAGATCGTCGCGCGTCGGACCAACCACGTGACCGGTCTGGCCGCGCGCAGCGGCAACCCTTCGCCGTACACGGCGCACGGCTGCTTCCTCGGCCTCAAGGCGACTGCGGCCGTGGCGCTGGGCAGCGAGGACCTCGAGGGGCTGACCGTCGCGCTCGAAGGCGCGGGTTCGGTGGGCAGTGCATACGCGCGCATGATCCACAAGGCCGGCGGCCGGCTGATCGTCGCCGACATCCGCGCCGAAGCCGCGGCGGAACTCGCGGCGGACACCGGCGCGACCGTGGTCGCGCCCAAGGACATCTACGACGCGGACTGCGACGTCTTCGCGCCGTGCGCGCTGGGCGGCAGCTTGAACGGCGAGACGATTCCGCGGCTGCGCTGCAAGGCGGTGGTCGGCTGCGCGAACAACCAGCTGCTCGAGCCCCGCCACGGCGAATTGCTGCGGGAACGCGGCATCCTCTACGCGCCGGACTTCGTGGTGAACGCGGGCGGGCTGATCAACGTCTACAACGAAGTCGGCACCAAGTACGACCAGGCCCGCGCGTTGCAGATGATGGACAAGATCTACGCCAACCTCACCGAGATCTACACCATCGCCTTCGACGAAGACTTGAGCACCGCGGCGGCCGCGGACCGCTTTGCGGAGCGGCGCCTGGCTGCTGCCGCGACCGCGAGCGCCTGAACGGCGCTCCGCCGCGGCAAGCGCGGGAACGGCGCTCTCTCGCCGTCAGGCCGTCATCGCTTCGACGCCGTTCTCGGTCACCATCAGCGTGTGCTCGTGCTGGCTGATCCGCACCGCAGGGTCGGGGTCGACCAGCGGCGGAAACGCGATCAGGCAGCCGATTCGCGTGAGCCGGGCGATCGTGGCTTCGACCAATTGTTCGGGCACGCGGCCTTCGAAGGTGCGGCGGGCGAACGGCAGGCCTTGCATGCCGGCGATGACCGCCCAGGCGCCGGGGTCGAGGCCTTTCAGCTTGCGCGGGTTGCGGTGCATCATGAAGACCTCGGCGCGGCCCTTTTCGTAGACCTGGCCCTTGCCCGTGGTCGCGAAGGGTTCGACCGCCACCATCATCCCGGGCGCCAGCACCGTGGCGTCGTGCGGGTCCGGGGTCGGCGGAACTTGCGGCGCCGTGTGCACTTTCCAGCGGTCGAGACCATGGCCGGTCAAGTTGTAGACCGGACGGAAGCCGTGCGCGTCGATGGTGCGTTCGATCGCGGCCGACAGCTCGCGGACCAGCACGCCCGGTCCGGCGACCGCGATGGCGGCTTCGAGCGCGGCCTTGGATGCGGCGACCAGCTTGTCGCCGACGCCGCCGGTCCCCAGATGCACCGTCTGCGCCGTGTCGGCGATGTAGCCGTCGACTTCGACTCCGACGTCGATCTTGACCACATCGCCGGCGCGGTACTCGGTGAGATCGTGCGGCGAAGGGCAGTAGTGCGCGGCGATCTCGTTGCGGCTGGTCTGGGCCGGAAAAGCCGGCCTTGCCCCGCAGGCACGGATGTGGGCTTCGACGGCTTCCATCACGTCGCGCAGCCGTGCGCCGGGCTGGATCAGGCCGGCCCCGAGGGTGCGGGCTTCGCGGGCAATTTCGCCGGCAGCGCGGAACTTCGCAGCCGCCTCGGGATCGAGGGCAGGTCGGGCCAGGGCGGGCATCGGGAAGCGGAGAAGGGCCTGGGCGAGGCGGGCGCCGGACGGGGGCTGCGCCGCTGCGGGAATCCGATCATAGGCTCTGGAGGCAGCCGGACCTGCCAGGAAACCGCATTCCGGAGCCAAGCTCCGGGCGGGCTTCAGTCCGGCGCGCGGACCGGCCGAAGAAGACACGTCCTCAGGACACTCGAATTCCCCGGATGATCCAAATCGCAGCCGGTCAGGCAATCGGCCCCTACGTTGTTCAGGCTTTCCTGGGACGTGGGGCCTTTGCCGAAGTCTTCCTCGCCACGGACAGCGAGGGGCGCCGCTTCGCGTTGAAGATCGGCGACAAGAGCGGCGGAGGTCGCTACCTCAAGCGTTTCGACGAGGTCACGGAGGAACGCGACCCGGGCCGGGTGAGCCCGGACGAGGCTCCGGCCGAAGCCTTGTTCCTCGACCCGCACGACGGAGCCCGCGCCGAACTCCTCGACACCCGCGAAGTCGACGAACTCCTCCTCGGCGAAATGGAGCTCCTGCGCGCGGCCGACCGGGCCGGCGTGGTCGGGCTGCACGACGTGGTCGAAGAGAAAGGCCGGCCCGTGCTGGTCCTCGACTTCGTTCCGGGCTGCACGATGCGCGAGCGCATCCGCGCCGGAAGAGGCGTCAAGCTCGTCTGGGTGGTCGAGGCCGCGCGAACGATCGAGAATCTGGTCGACGCGGGCATCTGGCGCTGCCACGGCGACGTGAAGCCGGAGAACCTGATGATCACGGAAGGCGAGAAAGTGGTGGTCATCGATCCCGCCTCGTCGACCGAGCGCGCCGACGAGATCATCGCGACGCCGGCCTACAACCCCTTCTTGCGCCGCGACAGCAAGGGCGACGCGCAGTCCTTCGCGATCCTGCTGTACGAGATCCTCTGCGGCGCGCTGCCCTTCGACGAGACGCCCTGGCCCCTGGCGGGGACCGATCCTTCGCTGTTTTCGGTCGACGAGCGGCGTTTGCACCGCTCCTTCTACCTCGGCTATCCGCGGCCGCGCGAACTCAACCCGCGCACGCCCACCGAGATCGAACGCGTCATCTACCGTGCGCTTTGCGACGAGAACTACCGCCTCGCCGACTTGCGCCAGGACCTGGAAGACTTCCTGCTCAGGGTCTAGGTCCTCTCCCGCCTTTTCTATTCAACGACCCACCTGACGAGGGCGGCTTCTCACGAGGCCGCCCTCGTATTGGTCCGCTACCAGTACTTCTCGTAAACCAGTGGCTCGTGCCATTCGCTGCCGCGGGCGCTCGCTTCGAAGGCCTGCACCATCTTCGGGTTGCCGCACAGGAAGACGCCGGTGCGTCCCGCCGGCAGCAGTCGCATGAGCGCCGCGACATCGATCGAAGGCGCCAGATGCGCGCCCGCGGCTTCGACGCCGAGCACCTGGAGCAGCAAGCGGTCGACGCGGCCCTGCGAGTGCGTTCCGGCGTCGAAGCCCGGGCTCTCGGCCGGGCGGCTCACCGTCGGCACGTACCGGAACGGGAACGGGGCTTCGCGCTGGAGGGCGGTCATTTCGGCGTGGTAGCCGAGGTCGGCGGCGTGGCGCACGCCGTGCCACAGGCTGACGCCCGCCGGCACGGGGCGGCCGGCCGCGGCTTCCGCGCGCAGATGGCGCAGTATGGAGACGTACGGTGCGAGGCCGGTGCCGGTCGCCACCAGCGCGAGATGCTCGCGATCGGTGCGCGCCAGGATGAAGCCGCCGCCCGGGGCGCCGAACCACAGCGGGTGGCCGGGTTCGAAATCGAAAAGATCGGCGCTGCTCGCACCCTTCTGCTCCACTCTCACCACGTAGAACTCGAAGGCCACGCGCTGTTCCGGCGCGGATGCGATCGAGTAGTAGCGGACGGCGACCGCCCCGCCGCTTTCGAAGGCAAGGGTCGCGTGCTGCCCGGCGGTGAACGCCGGAACCGCGCCGCCGTCGGCGGGGCGGACCCGCAGCACCGCCAGGCCAGGCGCGTTCGGGAGCCTGTGCAGCGACTCCAGGCACGCTTGCGTCATGCCCGCACGCGGATCGGTCTTGGCATCGCTCATCGCCGTCAAGAATAGGTGCGCGCGCGGCGCCGCCGAGCGGCCCGCCGCACCTGGAGCTATCCTGTGGGGCCGATCCCATGCCCGAAACCGCCACGCGCACTCTGATTCTGGGGCACAGCCCCGACCCCGACGACGCTTTCATGCACTGGGCGCTCGCCAAGGACATGATCGACACCGGCGAACTCAAGTTCGAGCACCGGCTCGAAGACATCGAGACGCTGAACCGGCGCGCGCGCAAGCGGGAATACGAGATCACGGCGCTCTCGATCCACGCCTACGCGTTCCTGTCCGAGGACTACGCGCTGCTCAACCACGGGGCGTCGATGGGCGAGGGCTACGGCCCGCGGATCGTCGCGCGCGCCGCAATGGCGCCCGCGGCGCTCGCCAAGGGCAAGGGCCTGCGCATGGCGATCCCCGGCGAATGGACCAGCGCGCACCTCGGCGCCCAGCTCGCGATCGGTCCGTACGACTACGGAATCGTCGAATTCGACAAGATTCCCGAGGCGGTGGCACGCGGCGAATACGACGCCGGGCTGCTGATCCACGAGGGCCAGCTGACTTTCCAGGACCTCGGGCTCGAGCTGATCCTGGATCTCGGCGTGTGGTGGAGCGAGCGTACCGGCGGCCTGCCCTTGCCGCTCGGCGGCAACGCGATCCGCCGCGACCTGGGCGGGCTGATCCCGCGCGTTTCGGGCTACTTGCGCGAGTCGATCCGCATGGGACTGGAGCACCGCGACGAAGCCGTGCGCTACGCGCTGCAGTTCGGCCGCGGCCTGGACCTGGCGCAGGCCGACGAGTTCATCGCCATGTACGTCAACGAACGCACGCTCGACTACGGCGAAGACGGTCGCGAAGCCGTGACCCGGTTTCTGCACGAAGCGCACGCGGCCGGGCTGCTGCCGGCGGCGCCGGAAGTCGAATTCGTCCAGTAGCCGTCAGGGCTTCCAAGCGCGGTGGTCGGCGTACAGGCAGCGTCCGACCACGGCGGTCATCCCGAGTTCCCGCACCCGCGCCGCGGCCGCTTCGTTCTCGGCGCCGGGCTGCATCCAGACCACCTTGGCGCCGGCGGCGGAGGCGGCTGCCACGACTTCGGGGACGAACTGCGGCGCGCGGAAGACGTCGACCACGTCGATCTCCGCGCCGATTTCGGCGAGCGTCGCCAGGACCGGCAAGGCCTCGGAACCGGGCGCCTCGACCGGGTTCACACGGTGCACCCGGTAGCCGGCTTCGGCGAGGTAGGCAGCGATCCAGTGGCTCGGCCGCTCGGCGCGCGCGGACCAGCCCACCACGGCGACGGTCCGCGCCGCGGCGAGGATGGCTTCGATCTCGGGCGGCGGCACGCGCGGGGTCAGCCGAGGTTGACCCACACCGATTTGGACTCGGTGTAGGCGTCGATGGCCGTGCGGCCCAGGTCGCGACCGAACCCCGACTCGCCGAAGCCGCCGAAGGGCAGCCCCGGATCGTAGAGGTTGTAGGCGTTGATCCAGATCGTCCCGGCGCGCAGGTCGCGCGCCATCGACAGCGCCTTGCCGACGTCGCGCGTCCAAACCGCTGCGGCGAGGCCGTAGCGCGAGTTGTGCGCGATCTCGAGCGCTTGCTCCGGACCGTCGAAGGGCGTGACGGCGAGCACCGGGCCGAAAATCTCTTCTTGCGCCAGGGTGCTGTCCGGATCGACGTCGGCGAACACGGTGGCTTCGATGAAGTAGCCCTTGCCGTGCGCTTCGCGCAAGGAGCGGCCGCCCGCCACCAGGCGCGCGCCGTCGGCCGTGCCCTTCGCGATGGAGTCGAGCACCGACTCGTACTGCGCCTCGTTGCACACCGGCCCCATGCGCACGCCTTCCGCGGTGGCCGGCCCGACCTTGGTCTTGGCCGCATAGCCCGCGAGCTGCTCGACGAAATCGGCGTAGATCTCGCGCTGCACCAGCACGCGCGAACCCGCCGCGCACACTTCGCCCTTGTTGTAGAAGATGCCGGTGGTCGCGCCGCGCAGCGCGGCCTTGAAGTCGGCGTCGGCGAACACGATGTTGGGCGACTTGCCGCCCAGTTCGAGCGTCACGCGCTTGAGCGTGGCGGCCGACTCGCGCTGCACCAGGCGGCCGATCTCGGTGCTCCCCGTGAACGAGATCTTGTCGACGCCGGGATGGCGGACCAGCGGAGTTCCGACCTTGGAGCCCGACCCGGTGACCACGTTGAACACGCCGGGAGGCAGGCCGGCTTCGGCGCCGAGCTTGGCCATCCACAGCGCGGTCAAGCTGGTCTGCTCGCTGGGCTTGAGCACGACGGTGTTGCCGCACGCGAGCGCCGGCGCGACTTTCCAGGTCGCCAGCAGCATGGGGAAGTTCCAGGGCGTGATCATGCCGCAGACTCCCACCGGGTCGCGCAGCACCAGGCCCATGGCGTCGCCGGGCAGCGGCACCACGCTGCCTTCGATCTTGTTGGCCCAGCCGGCGTAGTAGCGGAAGATCTCCGCCACCATCGGGATCTCGATCTTGCTCGAATCGAACAGGGTCTTCCCCGAGTCGCGGGTCTCCAGCAGCGCGAGGTTGTCGCGGTTGTGGTCGATCAGTTCCGCCATTCTCCAGAGGATCCGGCCGCGCTTGGAGGGCGTCATCCGCCGCCAGGCCGGATCGGCAAAGGCCGCCTGGGCCGCTTGGACCGCCCGGTCCACGTCGCGTTCGTCCCCGGCGGCGATCTCGCCGTGGGGCTCCTCCGTGGAGGGGTCCACGGTCGGCGTGGTCGCTCCCGAGGCCGGATCGACCCATTCGCCGCCAAGGAAGTGGCGGGCGGGAGGGTATTCCGGATTCCCGGTGGAGGCGGATTTTTCGGTCATGGGTGTTTGAACGGCCATGGCGGACTTGTTGAGATTGGGGCGGCACGAAAGCGTGGAGTCGATCCGCAGTGAGCGAAGAGAACGCGCCGCTTCCCGTAGTTTACGTCCTCGTCGCCGAACGCTTCTTCTGGGACAAGGTCGAAGGAACCCTTCGAGCCTTGGAACAGCGGCCGGTTCGGCCCGACTGGGCTACCGAGGTCTTCCAGCAGATGCTCGAAGCGGAACCGGCCGGCATGGTCGCCGACCTGGAAAACGACCGTGTGGACGTCCTGACGCTCATCGCGCAGATGCGCCAGAACGACGCGATGCGCGAGCTGCCGATCCTGGCGTACTGCTCGCACCAGTGCCACGACCTGATCGAAGCCGCCGATGGGCTCGGCGCCCACGTCGTGCCGCGCAGCACCTTCGCCGCCAATCTCGTGCGCCTGCTCATGGATCTTTGCCGGCGCGAAGGATCCGATGGAGCCACCGATGCGCACGCCGGCGGGTCCAGGGGCTGAGCGCATGCGCTGGAGCCGCCGTGGTTGGCTGACGGCGACGGCGGCGGCATTGCCGGCGGCGGCGTGCGCGAGCCCGCGGAGCCGGCCCGCCGCGGCCAGTCCCGTCGAGGGCGTGGTCGACTGGTCGCTCGCGCGCAGCCGCGCCTGGCTCGAGCAGCTCGACGGCGGCCCGCAGCGGCCCGGGGAGCCCGGGTGGGAGAGCTACTGGGCGCACGTGCGCGAGGCTTTCGCGTTCGGCGACCGCCGCTATTTGAACAACGGCTCGCTGGGGCCCAGTCCGGCCCCGGTGCGCGCCGCGCTGCTCGACGCGCATGCGCGCATCGACGCCGACCCCGAGCCGGTGCTGTGGGGCGAACTCGGCGCCCGCATGGAAGCCGTGCGCGAGCGCCTCGCGCGCATGTGGAACGCGGCGGCCGAGGACTTCGTGCTGGTGCGCAACACGACGGAAGGCTGCAATCTGGTCGGCGCGGGCCTCCGGCTGCAGCGCGGCGATCAGATCGTGCTGACCGACCGGGAGCACGGCGGGGGCGAGAACGGTTTCCTGTTCCTCGCCGAACGCGACGGCGCCGAGATCGTCCGCGCCGCCCTGCCCGAGGGTCCCGACACCGGACCCGACGCGATGTTCCAGGCGGTCGCCCGCGTCGTCGGGCCGCGCACCCGCGTGTTCGCGCTGCCGCACATCCCCTACAGCAACGGCATGCGCTTGCCGGTGGCGCGGCTGGGGGCCTTGGCGCGCGAGAACGGGATCTATTTCCACGTCGACGGCGCGCACCCGCCGGGCATGCTGCCCGTCGACGTGCAGGCGTTCGGCTGCGACAGCTACGCCAGCAGCGCTCACAAGTGGTACCTGGGCCCCAAGGGCACCGGCTTGCTCTGGCTGTCCGCGAGCGCGCGCGCGCGTCTGCGGCATCCGTTCCTGCGCCACGGCACCGCGCCCTACAACCCGGGCTCCGGAACGCGGGGACTCCACCAGTGGATCGCGCTCGACGCCGCGCTCGAAATGCACGAGCGCATCGGTGCGCAGCGCGTCTGGCGGCGCGTCGTGGAAAACCGCGCGGTGCTGCGCCAAGGGCTGGGCGCGCTGGCCGGCTTCCGGCCGGTGAGCAGCGATCACCCCGACGTGGTGAGCGGACTGGTGACTTTCGAGATCGAGGGGCCGCGCAACCGCGAAGTGGCGGCGCGGGCGCACGAACTCGGGGTGACGGTCAAGACCGTCGGCGGTTTCGGCATGAACGCGTTGCGCCTCACAGGGCACGTCTACCACGCACCGGACGAAATTGCGGATGCGGTGGGGCGCCTCGCCAGGGCGGCGATCGGGCCCTGAAACCGGTATGGATCGGGGCGATTCCCGACCGTTGCTTATACCGGAATTCTCTTGATTCGTCCAACGGGCGCCGATCGGGGCACTTGGTGAATTGGCTCTTGTCCGGTATGATTTCCGCCTTCCCATCGGCCTGAACGTCGTTGAAAGCGATCCGCACCCAAGCGCGTTTTCCAGTTCCCCCAAAGCCGATCCATCCAGAATCCCATTCAGGCCCGACGCAACCAATGAGTGCGGTCAAGCTCTACGTGAAGACCAGCTGCAAGACCTGCGGCAAGGCTCTGCACTACCTCGACAAGAAGGGCATCCACTACGAAGCAGTGGACATCCTGAAAAGTCCGCCGGCCAAGAAGCTGCTCGAAAAGGCAGTGGACGCCAACGACCCCAAGACCGCGTTCAATGCGCGATCGAAGGCCTACAAGGACCTCGACATCGAGAACGCCACCTTCAAGACCAAGAAGGAAGTGGTGGACCTCCTGCGCGAGAATCCGGACATGATCCGCCGGCCGCTGCTCGCCCGCGGCGAAAAGGCGATTCTCGGGTTCGACGAAGCCGACTACGCGACTTTCCTGCGCTGATCCGGATGCCGGGGCCGCGGGGGACTCCCCGCGGTCGTGGCGGGAGATCCACCGCGAGCGGCTGCCCGCCGCCGGGAACAGCGTCGCCACCGACCGCGTCGCGGTCGAGGAGCCCCTGGAAATCCGGGTCCGGGGCACCGCCGTGGCGGTTTTGATGCGGTCTCCCGGCCGCGAAGCGGACCTTGCGGCGGGTTTTCTGGCCTCGGAGGGCATTGTCGAACACGCCGCGGACCTCTCCGGCGTGGAGCCGTGCGTGGATCCCGGCACCGGACTGCCCGAAGCCAACGTCTGGAACGTCACGCTGGCCGAGGGAGCCGCGTTTGATCCGCGCATGCGCCGCGCCGGAGTCGTCGGTTCGTCGTGCGGCCTGTGCGGAGTGCAGACCCTTGCCGAGCTCGAGAAGCGCGTACCGGCGCTGGTGCCGGCACCCGAGCGGCTTCCCGCCGACTTCCTGGTCCGCGGTTTCGCGCGCATGCGCGAGGAGCAAGCGGTCTTTCAAGAGACCGCGGGGGTCCACGCAGCCGCGCTGCTCGGCCTGGACGGCGGATGGATCGATCTCGCCGAAGACATCGGCCGCCACAACGCCGTCGACAAGATCCTCGGCGCCCGGGTCCGCGCCGGAGACTATCCGGTGGACCGGCCGCTCGCCCTGCTGGTCAGCGGCCGGATCTCGTTCGAGATCGCGCAGAAGGCCGCGCTGGCCGGCGTGGTCCTGGTGGCCGGAGTGAGCGCGCCGACCAGCCTTGCGGTGGATGCCGCCGAGGACTTCGGACAGACGCTCTATGGAATGGTGCGCAACGGCTCCGCCAACCGCTACGCCGGTCGTATTCGCATCGGCGGCTGAACCGTTCGGGCGCGGGACTGCCGCGTGCCCGAACGGTGCGCGTTCCGCCTAGTACTGGACGCGGTCGATGTCGTGGATCGAGAACTCGAGCGAGAACTCGTTGTCCACGTTGATCAAGCGTCCGGTGCCCAGCCGTTCGACGAACGTGATGGCGCCTTCGACTTCGCGGCCGTCCTTGAAGGAGAGGCGGACTTCCGGCTGGGTGCGCGCCTCGCGCAGCCGCAGAACGATTTTCTGGATCCGGTCGTGGCGGGAGTCTTGTGCGCGAATGACCATGCGTTTTGTGGCTGTGGCGTTGTGGACGGGGGAGTGGGGTTGCTGACCGCGGGCGGAGGCCCTGCGGGAAAACTCAGCCGGTTGCGCGGGCGAGGGCGCGCGCCTTGGCGTGCGCCCCGTGCATCTGGAGAACTCCAGAGCGGAGGAGGAGGGTCGACCAGGTCTCGAATGGCGAGTCCTCGCCGGCAGCATGCGCAGCGAGCTCGGTGAGGGCGGCGAAGCTGCCTTCCATGGCCTCGGTTTCCCGGATCGCCACGTCGAGGCCGGTGGCGTCGAGCCGGTAGACGAGGCCGAGATGGACGGATCCGACTTCCGTCCGGTCGTCGTTGAGCAGACCCAGCGGGGTCAATGGGAGGCGGGCTCCGGCCGGCAGCCGCAGTTCTTCGTCGAGCTCGCGCCGGCAGGCGTTCGCGAACAAGTCCGTCTGGGCAGCGCCGGCCGACGGCGCGTCGCAGGGGTTCACGTGCCCGCCGACTCCGATCGACCGGCGCCCGTGCAGACGGGTTTCTCCCTGCGTCGACAAGCGGGTCAGGCAGAGGACCTGCTCACCGCGCTGGATCACCACGTAGGGAATCGGCTGCTTCCAGGCCGCGGAGACCTCGGCATAGCGGCGTTCCATGAAGAAGCCCTGCTCCCGCGAAGGGCCCAGGAAACGATCTTCGAGTTCCGCGGCTTCCAGGGGCAGGAAGCCGTGAATGCCCTCGGCGGGAACTACCACCGCTCGGGGTACGACCCAGACGAACTCCATCAACTTGGGCTTTGTAGCGGGTGCACCGGGGCCGTGGCAAGGCTTCCATTGCGCTTTTCCCCTACTTGTTGAGGAATTGTGGATAAGGACTCCCAGATATGGGGTCCATGGCCTTTCGGGCCGGGCCGGTCGGCGGCCGCAGCCCGAGGGCGGGACAGCCCCGTCCCACGGGCAGCCAGGGGACGGAGCGTCGTCCTGTAAGCCGGGTCCTGTGCCTCTCCCGGAGGAGAGCGGCGACCATTCCTCTACGACCGGCGTTGCCGCCGGCCTCCAACGTCCTACCCGGAGGTCGTATCGGCGCGGGCCACGCCATGCCTCCCTATGTGGACTTTCTCCCGGTGGGGTTTGCCGTGCCACGCTTGTCACCAAGCGCGCGGTGAGCTCTTACCTCACCCTTTCACCCTTACCGTTCGCCGAAGCGACTTAGGCGGTCTGCTCTCTGTTGCACTTTCCCTGGGGTTGCCCCCGGTGGGCGTTACCCACCACCGTGCCCTGTGGAGCCCGGACTTTCCTCGGACGGATCGAAACCCGTACGCGGCCGCCCGGACGACGCTCCGCGTGCAGTGTAGCTCCCCGGCGTCAGGCTTCTTGTTCGCCCAGGTACTCGCGCAGCACGATCACTGCGGCCGTACTGTCGAGGTAGGGCTTGGCTTTGCGCTTCTGGATGCCGGCGCGGCGCCAGAGGCTCTCGGCTTCCGCGGTCGTGAAGCGTTCGTCGCGCTCCAGGATCACCACGTCCGCGGGCATGTGCTTGCGCAATTCGCCCAGGAAGAAGCGCACGCGCTGCGCCTGGCCGCCTTCGAGACCCGACCGCAGGAACGGCATGCCGAGCAGCACGGTGCGCACTTCGCGCTCACGGATTTCGCGGACGATCGCCTGCACCGTTTCCTGGAGGTCGGTGCTCACCACGGGGTCGAGCGGGTGCGCCGCGATGCCCAGCGGATCGCTCACCGCCAGGCCGGTCCGCTTGGAGCCGTAGTCGATCGCGAGCACGCGGCCGGGAATCGAAGCCACGTCTAGAGCAATTCCTCGCGGCCCATGGCCCGCAGCCGGTCGACGAAACGCTTCACTTCCTCGGCGCGGTCGCGCGGCGCGACGAGCACGGCGTCGCCGGTGCGGACCACCACGACGTCGTCGAGTCCGAGCACCGCGATGACCTGCGGCGTGCTCGAATAGGCCAGCACGCCGCTGGCGTCCTCTGCGAGCAGCGTGCCGCCCGCCGGGAAGATCGCGGCGTTGCCGTCCGCGTCGTGCGGCACTTCGTCGTAGAGCGCCCTCCAGGAGCCGACGTCGCTCCACTGGTACGGCGTCTCCAGGACAAGGCGGCCGCCGACCTTTTCCATGACGCCGACGTCGACCGGCACCGCGGGCAGCGCCGGGTAGACGCGCGCCACCGTCGCGGCGAACGCGGGAGTCCCGAGCGTGGGCGCGATTTCCGCCAGACCGCGGTCGAGTTCGGGCATGTGCGCGGCGATCGCCGCGAGGATCGTGTCGGCGCGCCACACGAAGATCCCCGAGTTCCAGTAGTAGCCGCCTTCGGCCAGGAAGCGCTCGGCCGTGGCGTGGTCGGGCTTCTCGGTGAACGAGTCGACGCGGTGGCAGGGCAGGCCCTCGAATTGCGCCTCCAGGCCGGCCGACTTGATGTACCCGTAGCCGGTCGCCGGATAGGTCGGCGGAATGCCGAAGGTGACGAAGCTGCCGGGCGCCGCCGCCGCCGCGGCGCCGGCGCGAAGACTGCGCTGGAATTCCGCAACGGGCGTGATCGCGTGGTCGGCGGGCAGCACGGCCATCACGGCGCCGGGGTGGCGCGCGCGGACCGCGGCGGCAGCCAGGCCGACGCAAGGCGCGGTGTTCCGCGCGCACGGCTCGATGAGCAGATTGCCGGCCGGCAGGTCGGGAAGCACTTCGCGCACCCCGGCGGCCTGCGCCGAGTTGGTGACCACCCAGGTTCGTTCGGGAGGCACCAGCGGCTGCAAGCGCGCCATGGTTTCGGCGAGCATGGGGCGACCGCCGGTGATGGGCAGCAGCTGCTTGGGACGGTCGGTGCGGCTTTCCGGCCAGAAGCGGGTGCCGGAACCGCCGGCCATGATGACGGCGTGGAGCATGAGGAGCGCGGCGACTGGGGGCGGCGCGACGGGTGGCGGGGCGGCCGCGGTCGCCGGGCGGATTCTAGGTGTGCCTACGGAAGCTCGTCGTCCCGCGCCGGCGGCGGGAGCGCGGGCAGCGCCGGCGAAGTGGTCCACTCCGGTTTGGCGACTTCCGGCGTCCACAGCGGGAACGGATGCCGCACCTCGTCGCCCGAGGTCAGCTTGTCCTTGGTCCGCGAAGTGATCACCGGCCGTTCGAACGGACCGAAGGCGTTGCGCTCGACGAGCAGGTCGATCAGGTCCTTCACCAGAGGCAGGCGGCCCAGGACCGAAAAGGTCCGCACCGTGGCCTTCATCCGCAGATAGCCGTCGAGGTCGATCCAGCCCGAACCCCGGACTTCGAGCAATTCGTGATCCAGGACGAAGGAGGAGACGTGGACCGTGCCGCGGTTGTTCTCGGCGTTGGCGACCCATTCGAGCGTGCCGCTGTGGAAATTGGGCGGTTGCACGCCGACGGCCTTCCACAGCTGGGAAAGGACCGGCACGGTGCCGAGCACGCCGTCGCGGACTTCGATGCGGCCGCGGCCCGTGTAGTCGAGCGGGCTCGGCGAGTCGCTGGTGAACGCGATGCGTCCGTCGATTCTGCCGGCCAGCGAGCCGCCGAGACGCAATTCGTCGCGCACGCGCGCGAGGCTCAGGTCCTCCAGGTAGAGCAGCACGGCCAGCGGCGCTTGCGGAGTGAGGCCGAGCCGCAAGTAGCCCTGTTCCTCGATGCCGGGCGCGCGCTCGCCCCAGGTGCGGAGCGTGCCGCCGAGGGTCGCGGCCTGGAAGCCGCTGAAGGCGATTTCTTTCGGGTCGACGCGCAGCTGGCCGCGGGCTTCGTGGACGGCGAGCCCGCTGACGCGCACCCGGCCCTCGCGCAAGCGCATGTCGGCTTCGTAGTCCTCGGTCCCGCGCCAGCTGAAGCGGTCGATCTGCAGCACGCCGTAGCCGTTGCGCATGACCGGCGGGCCTTCGACTCGCATTTCCGAGAGCGTCAGTTCGCCGTCGGCGTCGAAGGACACCGCGGCTTCGATCTCGCGGATGCGCACCCGCAAGCCGCGCGCGCCGACCCGGCCCTGCAGCCCGATCCTCTGGAACGCCGCCCACGCACCAGGGTCCACCAGCGCCGCGAAGCGCTCATCGATCTGCAAGCCGCCCTCGCTGTCCAGGACCACGCGGATCTCGCGGCCGCTGCCGGCGTCGCTCTCGAAACCGCGCAGCTCGAAATCGCTCAGCTCGATCTGGTTTCCGCCGGCTCCGACCGTGAGCCGGCGCGCCGAGAGCGTCGCGTCGTCCCAATCGAGGCGGCCTTCCACGCGGACGTCTTCGCCGCTGTCGGTGTCGAAAGCCGTCAGCGGCGCCAGGTCGACGCTCGCGTACCGCGCCCCGGCGTCGAGCGGATTGAGCGTCGCGGCTGCGTGGACGCGGCCACCGAGCAGAAAACGCTGGCCGAGGTCGGCGCCGGTGGCTTCGCGGAACGCCGCGAGCAGGCGGCCGTCGACCTCGAGGTCCTGGAACTCCGCGGTGATCGTCGCCGGACCCGCGGCTTCGTCCCGGCGCGCCATGAACGACCCGCGCGCGGTGCCTCCGGCGAGCTGTGCGCGCGCGCGCGGCACGGCGACGGTGGTCCGCTCGCCGGCCACGGCGACCATGCCGGCCGCCGAGCGGGCTGCCAGCACCAGGCCGCTGCCCGGATGGGTCCAGTCGCCCGGCCCCGCGACGAAGTTCATCAAGACCGTCGGCTCGGGGGCGCCGCCGGCACGCCGGAAGCCGACTTCGACGTCGATCGCCGCGGCGGGCACGTGGGCGGCGAAATCCCTCGGCAGGTCGAGGAAGCGTTCGAGCACGCGCAAGTCCCCGGCCTCGGGGCGCAGCTGGCGGCCGCGTGCCAGCACGTGGATCGAGGACAGGTCTTCGTCGCGGATCCGGCGCACGCCGCCGTCGACGCGCAGCAATCCGCCGAGTCCCCGGAGCGTGCCCCCGAAGTCGGCTTTGCCGGGCAGCCAGCGCACGTGGTAATCGTCGGCAACCGAGCCCACGGGCAGAAAGGTCGGTCGGAAGACCGTGCCGGTACCGCGGGCGTCGAGCTGGATGCCGACCCGCTCGGCGCGATGCGGCCGGCGCAGGTGCAGGTCGAGGTCGACGGCGCCGCCTTGCGGATTGCCGAGATCGCGCCAGATCTCGGCGAAACCGGCAGTGCCGACCGCAGCCGAAGTGATGCGCGTGTCGATCGCCAGACCCTCCACGCGGACGTCGGTGGCGATACCGGCGTGCCCGCCGCCGAGTTCGAGCATGGTGCGCGAGACGAACGAAGCCTCGCCCATGCGCCCATTGGCGCCGATCAGCATGCGGTTGCCGGCGGCAACCAGGTCGCCGCGCAGGTCTTCGATCGGGTAAGGGAAGCTCGGCCGGGTGCCATCCGCTTCGAGGAAGCCGCGGTACACCGAGCGCAAGCCTTCGAGCCGTCCGTGGGCGATCCATTCCGGCGCGCCCACGCCGTCCCACACGAGGCCCAGGCGGCCGCGCAGCGGACCGCGCGTCTCGATCGCATCGAGCGCCCGGGCGGTGCCCGCATCGAGCTGCTCCGCGCGCGCCACCCAGTGTTCGTCGACCACGATCGGATCGAAATCGGCCTCCAGACGCAGGACCGGGCCGGCGTCGCCTTCGCGCATCAGGCGGCCGACCGCCCGGAAGGGCACGGTTTCGGCGACGCCCACGGCGTCCAAGCGCATGCCTCTGGCCAGGCTGCCTGCCAGGCGGAGCTCGGCATCGACCACCTTGAGTGCGGGATCACCGAGCGACAGCGCGGCGCCGCTCAAGCTGCCGTCGAGCGCGACTTGCAGCAGGCGGCCCTTGCCGCCGGTGACGGTCGCGCGCAGCGCCAGGCTCTCGGCGTCATGCTCGAGCATCGGGAGTTCGAACACCTTGTCGATGCGCAGCGGCGCGGCCGATGCGATCAGGTCGAGGCGCCAGACGGAGAAGTCGTGCTCGCCGGTCAACCACAACTCGGCGCGGTGGCCGAAGGCGTCGTGCGCCAGGCCGTGTACCAGGCTGAGCCGGGAGCCGAGCCGGCCGCTGATCTCCGGCACGAAGAACTCGCGCTTGGCCCCCTCGGCTCCCTCCCACACCAGGTGCGCGTCGAGCAAGCGCAACGGCAGTTCGGGAGTGCCGCCGGCAGGCTCCGATTCCAGCAGCACGCGGACCCAGTCGGCGAGTTCGGGGTCGCCTTGAAACACCGGTGCGTGGACGTCGAGTCCGCCCGGCTGCAGGAAGCCCCGGGTGAACGGCACCAGGCCGACGCGCGCAACGGCGGCCGCGGCCTCGACCACGGGCTTGCCGTCCAGCGCGAGCACGATTCCGCGGGCTTCGAGGCGGCCGCGCGCCCAGCGCAGGCGCGCGCTGGCCGCAGTCAGCGTGAGTTCGCGGCCGCCGAGCTCCCAGTGGCCGAGCCGTTCGAGCGCACCTCCCAAAGGAACGGGCAACGGCAGCCAGCCCGACCCTGCCAGCAGCAGGCAGAGGAGGATGGAGACCCGGGCGCCGCGCGAACGCATGCCGGCCCCGTCAGCGTGCGGCGGTCATGGCGGTGTGCGGCGCCGGGGCTTCGCAGTACACCCGGCGCACGCGCGAGCCCAGCGAGCAGGTCAGCTCGTAGGGCGAGGTGCCGGCCGCAGCGGCGAGTTCCGAGGCGTCGACACGGGCCGCGCCGTCGCGGCCGATCAGCGTCGCCACGGCGCCGGTTTCGACGCCCGGCACGTCGGTGACGTCCACGGTGCAGTAGTCCATCGACACGGCTCCAACGAGAGGGCACGGGCATCCGCGGACCAGGACCCGCGCGCCGACTTCGCGCCCAGCGCGCCAGGGTACGCCGTCGGCGTAGCCGATCGGCAGGATCGCCAGCCGCGTGGGCCGCGGCGCGCGCCACAGGCTGCCGTAGCCGACCGGAGCGCCGGCGGGCACGTCCTTCAGGAACACGATCTGCGCGCGCAGCGAGAGCACGGGTTGCAGCTCGTTGGCGTAAGGCGAGCGGGCGGCGGCGGCCGCGGGCAGCATCCCGTAGAGCGCCAGGCCCGGCCGCACCGCGTCGCCGAGAGGCTGCAGGCCGGTGAACAAGGCCGCGGAATTGGCGCAGTGCACCGCGGGCACGGCGATTCCCGCGGCCCGCAGCTCGTCGATGCCGGCGAGGAATAGCATGAGCTGGTCGGCGGTGCACGGGTCGCTGGCGCCGGTCAGGGAACTGAAGTGGGTCATCAGTCCGCGCAGCACGAGCGCCGGCTCGGCGGCGATCGCCCGTGCCACGCGCAGCGCGGCCTCGGGACGCACCCCGAGCCGGGCCATGCCGGTGTCGATCTTCAAGTGGACCCCCAGCCGCACGCCGGCGCGGCCGGCCGCCGCAGCGAGCTTGCGGACCCGGCTCTCGGAATGGACGCCGACCTCGATGCCGTGGTGCAGCAGGTCGGGGACTTCGGCGTCGATGACCGTGCCGAGCACGAGCAGGGGCACGCGCACGCCGGCGTCGCGCAGTTCGAGTGCTTCGCCGCTGTCGCCGACGCCGAGCCGGGAAACGCCTTCCGCAGCGCAGGTCCGTGCGAGCGTGCGCGCACCGTGGCCGTAGCCGTTGGCCTTGAGCACCGGCCAGACCTCGGCGCGGCCCGCGATCCGGCGGGCGAGGGCGAGATTGGCGCGGAATGCGCCGAGGTCGATCTCGGCCCAGGCGCGGTGGGCGGCGGGCATGGAGCTAGAAGCGGCGGCCGAGGCCGAGCAGGCCTTCGTCTCGCAGCGCGTCGAGCGTGGCCGATGCGATCGCCGCTTGCAAGCCTTCGCGGCCGGCGAGCTGCGCTGCGGTCTCTTCGGCGCCGAGCGGCGGGCGCTTGCCGGCCTTGCCGACTGCGGCGAAGAAGGCCTTGCGGTCGTCTCCGCCGGCGAGCAGTGCGCGCATGCGCGCCGGTTCGTGGCCGGCGATCGCCCACGCCTGGTCCAGCTCGCGCCCGAGCGACGCAAGCACCGGCGGCAGCGGCAGCTCGGGCCCGGCCAGCCTTGCGGCGAGCGCCTCGCGCAAGACCGAATAGTCGCGCCAGCTCCGGAAAGACTCCTCGATGCGCGCGTAAACGCGCTTGTGCAGGCTCGCCGGAATGGGGGAATTCAAGCGGTTCTCGCCGGCGACCTCGCGCAAGAAGGCGATGGCTTCGACATCGCTCACCTCGAACTCGCGTCCGCTGCCCCAGATCTCGAAAAGGCGCAAGCCGTCGTACACCACCCCGTCGCGGTCGCGGTAGTGGTGCGCGAAGTAGTCGGCGGCGGTCTTCTGGCCCGGATCGTCGTCGAGCGCCGCGGTGGCAAGGGCCTGCAGGCGGCCGGGTTCCGGCCAGCGACCGGCGTAGAAAGCGCGCAAGCGGGTTTCCGGCGTGGGCCGCTCGAGCGGCGCGATCAAGGCGCGCCGGCCGGCGTCGTACTGCCATTGGGCGCCTTCGCGGAACGGCGGAACCGGCGCCGCGAAGAAGTGCTTCATCACCGTTTGGCTCTGCCGGCCGTCCAATTCGGCGTTGCGGGTGCTCAAGCCGAGGGCCGGCGCGTAGATCTCCGCGGAGTAGCTGCGCTGCGGATCGGGTGCGACCACGGGCAGGGCCGCGAGCGTTGCGTCGCTCTCGAGGGCCTTGGCGACCCGGATCAAGAGATGTTCGTGCTGGCGGACGGACGCTTCGATCCGGGCCAGCATCGCCTCCTGCTGCGCCGCGGGAAACTGCCGGAATCGCTCGAGAATCCGCTGCAGGACCGGATCCGCGACCGCCTCTTCCGTGGGCGAATCGACCTCTACGGGCTCCTGGAGCCACGTCGCGACCCCGGCGGGCACGTCCGCTCGTGCTGCAGGCAGAAGTGCGAGACCGGCGAGCAACCCGGAAAGCAACGGCGCGACCGCGATCATAGTCGGCCAGAGATTACGCGAGAATCGCCGGATAGCTCCATAATTTCGCATTTCCTCTTTGACTAGGCTCCCTCCCCGCGTTCACAATCCGACCACGAACCGGCGCTGGAGCCGATTCGGATCCCCCCAACGCCCTTGCGAGGCATCCGCCGCGAAGGGCAAGCTCCCACGGAGACGGCTCCCAGCCGGACTCGGGCGTTCCGCAAGGAACACAACCAGAAATCAACGACCATGGCTGCTAAGAAGAAAACCAAGAAGAAGGCGACCACGCGCTCGACCAGCAAGAAGTCCAAGTCGAAGGGCAAGAAGGCGCCCGCCGACCTCATCATCTCCAAGAGCCGCACCAAGGGCGCGGTGCAGAAGTGCAACGTCTCGAGCGACTTCTACGGCGCGCTGGACGGACACGTCCGCGCGGCGATCAAGTCGGCCGAAGAACGCGCCATGGCGAACGGTCGCAAGACCCTCCGCCCGCAAGACCTCTAGACCGACTGCACTCCGAGTCGGCTGCCATTCGGCCTCTGGACCCCTCTGTGGGCAGTTTCCGGACGACAGATTCCGATGCAGACCGCACGCCGCGAGATCCGCGGCGTGCGGTTGCTTCGTTGCGGGCCTAAGCGTCCGCGCGCGCGCGCCGCACCGCGGCCGCACGCAGATACAGCGGCCGCGGCGGTGACACGCCGCCGCGCATCCCGCGGACCCGCGCGAGCTGCAGCAGCTGGCTTGCGCGGGCTTGCAAGGTGTCGGCGACCGAGCGCGTGGCGTGCCCGAGCAATTCCGGATCGCCGATGCGCAAGGCGTTCTCCGGCACCGCGCCGCGCGCCGCGTCGCGACCGAGGATGCGCGGCGCAACGCGCACTTCGACGTCGCGGACGGCGGCTTCCGCGCCCGCCGGGCCGCACCGGTACACAGCGTGATAGACCTCCTTGCGGTACGCGTCGAGCACCACGTGGACGTCTTCGCCGGGCGGGGCGGCGAGCGCCGCGGCCTCGAAGCTCGGGTAGCCGAACACCGGCACGCTGCCGGTCCAAGCGAGAACTTCGGCTGCGGCGCAAGCGATGCGCAGGCCCGTGTAGGATCCCGGCCCGAGTCCGCAGAGGACCGCGCCCAGGTCTTCGCGAGCGACTCCGGCTCCGGTCAGCAAGGCATCGATCTCGAGCAGCAGGGACCGGCCGCGCTCGCCGCCGAACACCCGTTCGTGGACCGTGCCGGCGCCGGTCCGCACCGCGACCGAGGACTCCGGGCCGGCCAATTCGAGGGCGAGGCAGGCGGTTCCTGCGGCGACGGCCATGACTTCAGGCCAGGATGCCGTCGGCCGCCGCGGCGTGGGCGAGTTCTTGGACGGCGCGGTCGACCTGCTCCTTGGTCTCGGCTTCGGCCATCAAGCGCAGGCGCAGTTCGGTGCCGCTGAAGCGCACGACCAGGCGGCCGGCCTTGCCGAGACGGGCCTCGACGCGCGCGCAGGCTGCCGAGAGCGCGGGCAGCTCATCGAGCGGAGCGCGGCGGAGCACGTGCAGGTTGAGCAGCTGCTGGGGCAGGTCCGCGTAGCCGAAAGCGAACTGCGTGGGGTCGGTTTCCTGCTCGACGATCGCCTGGGCCGCCCGCAAGAAGGTGTAGATGCCGTCGCCGCGATAACCGTGGTCGGAGCCGAAGAGCACGTGCCCCGATTTCTCGCCGCCGAGGACGTAGCCGCCCGCGCGCATCGCCGCGGCGACGTAGCGGTCGCCGACCGGCGTGCGGATCAGCCGCACGCCGGCGCCGGCCAGGTGCCGTTCGAGAGCGAGATTGCTCATGACCGTCGCCACCACGGAGTCGCCCCGCAGGCGGCCGCGGCTGGCGAAGTGGACGCCGAAACCGGCGAGCAGGGCGTCGCCGTCGAGCAGGCGGCCGTCGCCGTCGGCGAGCATCCCGCGGTCGCCGTCGCCGTCGAGCGCGAGGCCCGCGCGGCAGCCGTGTTCGACCACCGCGGCGGCGATCACCTCCGGGTGGAGGGCGCCGCAGTCCGCGTTGATGTTGCGGCCGTCGGGCTTGTTGTGCAGCGCCACCGCCTCGGCGCCGAATGCCTTGAGCACGCGCGGACCGAGCTGCGAGTAGGCGCCGTTGGCGCAGTCGATCGCCACCTTCCAGCCCTTGAGGCTCAGCTCGGGAAACGCTTCGCCGCGCAGCCACGCCAGGTAGTCGCCGAGCATGCCCTTGGTGCGCCGGGCTTCGCCGGGCTGTCCGGCGGCCGCCGGCGGATCGGCGGCGAAGAACGCGGCTTCGAGTTCGGCTTCGGCCGCGTCGTCGAGCTTGGAGCCATCCGGCCCGAGGAGCTTCACGCCGTTGTCTTCGGCCGGATTGTGCGATGCCGAAACCATCACCCCGGCGGCGTACCCGCCGGCCTTCGTCAGGTAGGCGATGCACGGCGTGGGGGCGAGGCCGGCCACGTCGACGTCGACGCCGCCGGCGAGCAGCCCCTTGACCAGGGCGGCGACCAAGGTCTCGCCGCTCTCGCGGCCGTCGTGGCCGAGAAGCGCGTGCGGCCGCTCGCCCTTGGCGCCGCCGCCGATCTGCGCGGCGAGCACGGCGCCGAGGCGCTCGAGCGACTCGGGAGTCAGCGGCTCGGTCCCCGCGCGGCCGCGGATCCCGTCCGTTCCGAACAGGCCTTGAGTCACGCTTCAGTTGTCCAGTTTGCGCAGTTCGACGTTCCAGTCCTGCTCGCCGGCCACGGCCCGCACCTGCAGGGCGCGTTTGAGCTGCGCCTCCTGCGTTGCGTCAGCTGCGCCCCAGAAGGCCCATTGCACGCGCACCTGCTGCGTGTCGACCGCATCGGAAGTGATGCTCCAGAGCGGCACGTAGAAGAACAAGTGGGTTGCGACCCAGTTCTCGTCGAAAGTCAGCGCGAGGCCCGGTTCGTCGTGGAGCTCGACCTGGAATTCGCGCTGGAAGTCGGCCACCGCCCAGAGGCCTCCGGCCGGCTCGCCGATCAAGTGCACGTCGGCCGCCGCCAGGGTCAAGCCGACCAGGCTCGGTTCGCTGCGCCGCACGGGCAGCTGCACGCGCACCGAAGCCGGCTGGATCGAGAGGCGGCGTTCGGCGAAGGTGGCGTCGAGACCGAGTTCGGCGCCGACGTCGCTGCGGGCGCCGCTGGCGTCGAGGGTGTCGAAGAGCGCCGGCATTTCGCCGTTGTTCGCGCGCGCCGCGCTCACCTGGTCGGTGATCTCTTTGACCGTGCGCTGCGGTCCTTCCAGGTGGATCCGGGTCACGTCGCGGAACGCGAGCTCGGCGGGCCGCACCTCGTAGCCGGGCGAGGCCGCGCCCCGGACCGGAACCATCCCCGGCGCCAGGTCGAGCCAGACGTCGGCGCGGCGGTCGAGCTGGATGGCGATCTCGCGGCGGCTGCGGTCGATTCCCGCCAGGAAGAACTTGGCTTCGTCCGGGCGCGTCCAGTCGAGGGAGGCCGCGTCGATCGCGGTCAGCAAGTACGGAGACTCGCCTTGCGGAAGCGCCAAGGTGAGGCTCGCCGAGCACGAAGCCAGGAAGCCCTCCAATTGGCTGTTGGGGCCCTTGAAGACGATCTGCACTGCCTCGCCGGGGCGCGGCACGCTCAAGACCCAGCCTTCCGGCGCCACCAGGCGCAGCACGTTCGTTTCGCCGGGGCGGCCGGTCAGGCTCTCGTCGACGACCAGCGTGACGGTTCGCTCCACCGTGATGGTCTGGTTGACCTGCCACCAGAGCAGGCTGGCGAGTCCGAGCGCAAGGGCCTTGCGGCCCAGGTCGTGCAGGAAGAAGCGGCGCAAGACGCTCACGACGCCGTCGCCTCCTTGCCGGACGGCGCCGGCGCATCGGCGCGGCCGGCGGTCTCCGTGCGGGGTCCGGCCGGCGCCGCACTGGCCGCGGGGGTTTCGTCTCCCGCGCCGTCTTCCGCGGACGGACCGCCCTGGGCCACGGCCTCGGCGGTTTCGCTGTCGGCTTCGCGCCCGCTGCGCGAGCGCCGTTCGGAACGCAGCAGGTCGCGCAGCTCGTGCTCGAGCTGGTCGAAAGGCACGCCGCTGCGCATCTCGCCGTTGGCGCACAAGGAGATGCGGCCGGTCTCCTCGCTCACGACCAGGGTGATCGCGTCGGCTTCTTCGGTGAGACCGAGCGCGGCACGGTGCCGCGTGCCCATGCGCCGCTGCACTTCCTGGTTCTCGGTGAGCGGCAGCAGGCACGCGGCGGCGCGAATGGTGTTGCCGCTGACGATCACGGCGCCGTCGTGCAGCGGGCTGCCGGGAAAGAAGATCGTCTCGAGCAGGATCGCGCTGATCGGCGCTTCGAGCTGGACCGCGCTCTCGTAGTAGGGCGCCAGCGAGACGCTGCGCTCGAACGCGATGAGCGCGCCCACGCGTTCCTTGGCCATCCGCTGGGCCGCGGCGACCACCTTGCCGAGGGATTCGTCGCTCTCGGGGTCGCGGCTGAAGAAGCGCAAGAAGGTGGTGTGCCCGAAGCGCGTGATGCCGTGGCGCAATTCCGGCTGGAACAGGATGACCACCACGATCACCAGGTAGGGAGTGATGTCGCTCAGGATCTCCTGGAGCACCGGGACCTGGATCGTCTCCTTGAGGAGGGTGAAGCCGATCAAGGCCACC
>Ga0214471_10000550_pt1 | contig 31819 bp, 31 predicted proteins | sample RVTome_5_FD_207665 | JGI IMG/M metagenome (GOLD analysis project Ga0214471, IMG submission 207665) | Soil microbial communities from uranium-contaminated site in the Upper Colorado River Basin, Wyoming, United States - RVT142D155 | ecosystem: Environmental > Terrestrial > Soil > Contaminated >... | reverse complement strand
CGTCGCTCTGGCACGAGGGATGGGCTTTCGAGGGCAGGCCCTGCCCGTGTTCCCGAACACAGGCGGATTCGATCTGGGTGAACTTTGGCGCTTGCGCCAAGCTGGGCCGACATCAAGTCGACGGGTCATCATGCTTAAGGGCTACCAGCACTGGGCCGGGCGGGCACTGGTCGGGATTCGGGCGCTCGAGCGTTGCGCCGACCGGCTCGCCGACTACACCGTCGTCGTCTACTCGGCTGACGACGACGTGGCCCTGGCCTGCGAGCTACTGCGCGCCAATAAGGGCATCGGTGTCGTGGTGCTGCCGAAGGATTCACCGCACGACGTGATCTTGGCGCACCACGGTAAGGCGCGTCTGTCGATCGGATTGTCTATCAGCGACGCTATCAGCACGTCGTTCCTGGAATCGATCGCGATGGGCTCGTTCCCGATCCAGAGCAACACCTCGTGCGCCGACGAGTGGATCACGGACGGCCGCACGGGGCTGCTGGTTCCTCCGGAGGATCCGGAGGTGGTCGAAGCGGCCATCCGTCGGGCGCTTGCCGAGGACGACCTGGTGAACCAGGCGGCCGTCGAGAACTGGGAAACCGCCGCAGCGCGGCTCGATTACAGGTCCATCCAATCTCGCGTGGTGGAACTCTACCGAACGGTCGCCGAAGACGCCGCGGAGAGCGTGGCAGGAACTGAGACAGCGTGAAAACCGAGGCGCCCAGTAGCGTCGGCGGTGACGGGCCGTTGGTGTCGATCGTGATACCGGCCTACAACCATGCGCGCTATCTGGATGAAGCGATCCAGAGCGTACTACGGCAAGCCTATCCTCGCATCGAACTCATCGTGCTTGACGACGGCTCGACCGACAGCACGCGGAATGTGCTGGCGCGGTACTCGGGACAGCTGTACTTCGAGACCCAGGCGAACATGGGTCAGGCGAGAACGATAAACAAAGGCTGGGAGATGGCAAAGGGAGACATCCTCGCCTATCTCAGCGCCGACGATTTCCTGATGGATGGGGCGGTTAGCGCGGCAGTGGAACTGCTACAAAGTGTTCCTGAGGTGATTGTCGCTTATTGTGATTTCAATCTGGTGGATGAGGAATCTCGCGTGCTACGGATGATCCGGGCCCCGGATTTCAGCTTCTTCGATATGGCCGTACGGTTCGTCTGCCCGCCGGGGCCGGGCGCCTTCTTGCGTCGCAGTGCCTTCCTGTCCGCAGGCGGCTGGGACGGAACGCTGCGGCAGGTTCCCGATTACGAGTATTGGCTGCGGCTCGCACTTCAGGGTCCGTTCCGGCGCATCCCGCGGGTATTGGCGGGCTGGCGGATTCACGCTGATTCCCAGACCTTTGGACGCGCTGACGCCGATAAGGCAGATGAAACGATCCGCGTGACGACGCACTTCTTCGAAATGCCGGGAGTGCCGGCAGACATCATGGCGGCGAAACGACAAGCCTTCGCGTATGCCCATCTGTTCTCGGCACGACGACACATTCTCTCCGGCCGTTATCGACGAGGCATCCACTGGCTATGGCGAGCACTATCGCTTTATCCGCCGCTGTTTTGGGCGCCACACACGCGAGGACTTCTTCTTAACAGTATGCGCGTCCGACTTGGAATCGCGCTGAAGCGACTGAGTGGCAGAAACCAAGTAAGGAAAGGATGACGCGCGATGCCGGTGTTCTCGGTAATCACCCCGGTTTACAACGGCGCTGCCTATCTACGGCGCTGCCACGCCGCGCTTGCGGCGCAGAGCTTCCAGGATTGGGAGTGGGTGGTGGTCGACGATGGCTCGACCGACGAGACGGCCGATCTCGTCCGCGGGATCCGCGACGAACGAATCAGGCTCCTCTCGTATCGACCCAACAAGGGGCGGGGGCACGCGCGTCACACAGCGCTCGAAGCCGCACGTGGAGAGTGGATGGTGGTCTGGGATGCTGACGACATGTACTTCCCAGATCGCCTTGCGCATAGCGACGAGGCGCGGCGCGCCGGCTACGACTTCATCTGCTCGTACGCACTGATCGTTGACAATGCCCTGCAAATAAAAGGTGTGCGCGGATTCCACTCGGCGGCGCGCGGTCTTCCGCGGTATTTCGTGCATCACACGCTGGGGTGCGAAATGGAGATCGCCCGCAGAGTCGGCTATGATCCCGCGGTTCGTGTTGGTGAGGACGCCACCATAACGTGGGTGCTCGATGCGCGGTACCGTGGGCTCTTCTTCGACGACGCACTAACCATCTACCAGGAGGAACGCGAGGTGAGCCCGGTGAAAGCGCTGGCGACCTGCAGCGCCCAAATCCTACAGCTCGAACGTGGGCGGCAAACGGGATTGCTCGATTTGAGTGCGGAGGACTATGGACGCTTGGCCAGGCGGATGCGCTTGAAACGTCTATTTTTGAGATGGATGACCGTCGTGCCGCCGTTATATCACCTGACGATCTCGCGGCGATCCTATGGTCAAGTCCGCGCTGGCTACACGCTGCCCGCCTGGCGTGAAGAGTATGTCGCCAGCCTGCGGCGTGAATGGGTGACGGTGTAGCGGCGATCGGGGCATGCGCGTTCTGATCCTCGGCGGCGATGGCATGATGGGGCACCGCCTTTTCAAGCTCCTACGGCAGACCCACGACGCACGCGTCACGCTCCACCGCGACCTCGTCGCCTACGCGGGATACGGCCTGTTCGACATCCACACCGCCTACGCTGGCATCGACGTGCGTACCGACGACCGAATAGGGCATGTGGTCGCCGAGTTTCGCCCGCAAGTGATCGTCAACGCGGTTGGAATCATTAAGCAGCGTGTCGAAGCCAAGGACGCGATCCCGAGCATCGAAATCAACGCCTTGCTCCCCCACCGCCTCGCCGCCCTCGGTAAATCGATCGGTGCGCGCGTCGTGCATCTCAGTACCGATTGCGTGTTCTCCGGCCGGCGCGGAGGCTACGCGGAAGCGAGCCTACCTGACGCCGAGGATCTATATGGTCGCAGTAAGCTGCTTGGTGAGCTGACAGGCCCCGGCTCCATCACCCTGCGAACCTCGATGATCGGGCCGGAGCTCGCACGCAAGTCGGGGCTGGTCGAGTGGTTCCTCGCGCAGCGCGGAGAAATTCGCGGCTTCAAGCAGGCCATCTTTTCCGGGTTCACGACGGTCGAATTGAGCCGCATCATCGAGATGGTGCTTACGCGCTTTCCCGACGCTTCCGGCGTTTACCATGTGTCGAGCGCCCCGGTCAGCAAATATGATCTGCTCACGATGATTCGCGATCGCCTCAAGCGGCCCGTGGAGATCCTGACGGACGAGACCTTTCACTGCGACCGAAGCCTGGACTCCAGCCGGTTTCGTAGGGAGTTCGGCTACTCGCCGCCTGCGTGGCCGGCCATGATCGAAGAGCTCGCAGACGAGCTCAAGGAGAGGGCATGATTTTGCAAGGTAAGACGATTCTCGTCACCGGAGGCACCGGATCGATGGGCAAGACCTTTGTCCATCGGGTCCTTTCAGGCGAGCAGGGGACGCCGCGAAAGGTGATTGTGTTCTCTCGCGATGAGGGAAAGCAGCACGAAATGCGCGCGTGGTACTTGCATCGCACCGCGATGACCGATGAGGTCATTTTTCGAAACTTCATGAACGTGCTCGAGTTTCGCATCGGTGACGTGCGCGACTATGACGACATTTGCACTACCGTGCGCGACGCGGACATCGTCGTCAATGCCGCGGCGCTCAAGCAGGTACCTACCTGTGAGTATTTTCCGGAGCAGGCGGTCCTGACCAACTGCATCGGGGCGCACAACATTGCGCGCGCGATACAGCAGCACGGCTACCCGGTCGAGACGGTCATCGCCATCAGCACGGACAAGGCGTGCAAGCCGGTCAACGTCATGGGCATGACCAAGGCGATCCAGGAGCGCATCTTTATAGCGGCGAATGTGCTGAACCCGAAAACGCGATTTATCTGCGTGCGCTACGGCAATGTGCTCGCGTCGCGCGGCTCCGTGATCCCGCTGTTCCTCGACCAAATCAAGCATGGCGGCCCGGTCACCCTCACCGTGCCGGACATGACGCGCTTTCTGCTCTCGCTCGACCAAGCGGTTGACACGGTGTTCGCGGCAATTCGTGAAGCGAAGCGCGGCGAGACATACGTTCCCAAGGCGCCGTCGGCGATGGTCATCAATATTGCTAAAGCACTAGTCGGCGGAAGGCCTATCGAAACCAGTATTATCGGTATCCGCCCCGGCGAAAAGATGCACGAGATCATGGTCTCCGACGAGGAAGCTAACCACACGGTCCGACGTGGGGACTTTTACGCGATTCTGCCGATGCTGCCGGAGCTGCAGGACGAGGCTAGTAAGGAGCCGATTGCTCTCACGAAGGAGTTCAGCTCGGCGGACAATGTCCTCGACGCCGCCGGAACGCTGGAGCTTCTGCACCGTAACCGGCTGCTCCCCGAGGAGGTCACGATTTCGGCCCACGAAGAGCTGCTGCGCTAGGCGCGGTTTCGCCCCGGACCGGCGCAAAGCCCATGAAAGTCATGACCTTAGTCGGGACCCGTCCCGAGCTTATCAAGCTCTCGCGCGTGATCGCGGAGCTGGACGCCCGGGTCCGACAGGTTCTCGTACACACTGGCCAGAATTTCGACTACGAGCTGAACCAGGTCTTTTTCGAGCAGCTCGAAATCCGCAAGCCGAACCACTTCCTCGACGCCGCCGGCGAGAACGCCGCGCAGACCATTGGCAACGTCATCGCCAAAGCCGACGCGGTGATGGCCGCCGAGCAGCCCGACGCGCTGCTCCTCCTGGGCGACACGAACTCCTGCCTTGCCGCGATTTCCGCCAAGCGCCGAAAGATCCCGATTTTCCACATGGAGGCCGGCAATCGCTGCTTCGACCAGCGAGTGCCAGAAGAGATCAATCGCCGGATCGTAGATCACGTCAGCGACATCAATCTGACCTATACCGAGCATGCACGGCGTTACCTCCTGCGGGAAGGCCTGGCACCCGAAACCGTGATCAAGACCGGATCGCCGATGAAGGAGGTGCTCGAGGCGTATCGAAGCCGAATTGAGCGCTCGCGCGCGCTCGAAGATCTGGGCGTAGAACGCGGTGCTTTCTTCCTTGTAAGTGCGCACCGCGAAGAAAACGTCGACAGCCAGGGCAACTTCAACGATCTCCTGGCCTCGCTCGAGGCGCTCATTGCCGATTACGGCCTGCCGGTCATTTTTTCGGCTCACCCGCGCACGTGCAAACGACTCGACGCGTTGAAATCTAAGCTGGCCGCACAGATCCGGATCCTCAAGCCGCTGGGTTTCCTGGACTACGTCAAGCTGGAATTAAATGCACGTTGCGTGATTTCGGATAGCGGGACGATCACGGAGGAGTCTTCGATTCTCGGGTTCCCGGCGGTCACCATCAGGCAGGCGCATGAGCGCCCAGAGGGGATGGACGAAGGCACCCTCATCATGTGCGGTTTGAAATTGGAGGGGGTCCGGGAAGCCGTCGCGACCATACTCGCGCAGCACGCGGAAGGAAGGCGCTCCCGCCTCGTTCCAGACTACGACGTTGCCGATGTCTCCAGCAAAGTGGTGCGCATCATCCTGAGTTACACCGAGTACATAAACCGCACGGTCTGGTTCAAATAGTCCGTCCGGCAGTATTCAACGGCTCGCCAGCCAGATCGAGCCCGGATCGCAGGCTCCCCGCTTCTCGCGGAATACCGGAAACTTCTCTGCCAGCCGCTCCGGATGGTCCTTGGCAAGGAAGTTGAGCGCGCCAATTACTTTGAATCGCCCATTGCAGGAAAGAAACGCTTCGAGAAGGTACTGCTCATTCCAGAGACGAACCTCGTCCACTAGCCACTGCATCGGATAGTCGCGTGGCGTGAACACATCATGCACTTGAACCAAGACGCCCGATGCGAGAAGAGGAAGTAACTCGAGTTGCTCGCGAAGGACGTCCCCCTGTGGCCTGATCACATGAGACGAATCGACAAAAAAATGTCGTTCGCCCGGAGTTCCTCGACGATTGCGGTGTCGATTTCCTCGACACGCTGTCGCACCACTTCGACATCCTGTAGCCGCTCGAGCCAATCCATCTCGTAAGGCTCGATGCATCGAATGCGGCAGCGATAGGCCGGGTCCTCGGCACGGTTAGCGGCGATTGCATGCCGCATCATCAGCGTCGAGAAGCCGCTTCCCACTTCCACGATCCCCGCGGGTTTCATGAGGCGAATTATCGAGTAGAGAAACTCGGAATCGCCAGGCGGAAAGTTCGGATTATCGTAATAGAACTCTGAGATACCCGTCGGAGATCGCGGTAGACCGTCGAGCTCCGGCGCGTAATCGAACCGCTCGAACAGCGCCAGCTGGCCGGCGGCGTCGAGATTGATCCCCGGCAGGCGGCGGGGTTCGCCGGGCGAACGCCGCAGGTGCCGGGGGTGAAACATCGGCTCGTAATAGTGGTCGCAAATCGGGAAGACGCCGATCCGGCGCAGGATCGCACGACTCGTCGTCATCCGGTATACGCCGACACGGCGAACGAACTTCATCAGCCAAGCGGCGAGAAAGGCCAGTGGCGCGAGCAAGAGGTCGCCCGGGGGAATGACCAAGCGCTCGATGAGCCGCTTTACGGCGTGCGAGCGGACGATGCGGTGCAGGTCTAATTCCATTGCACGTTATTCTAGGTCGGATCGCGGAGGCGTGTCGGGAGCAGGTGTTAGAATTTCCTTCAAGTCCCCGCATGCATTGTCTCGTCAACATCGTTTGCGGTCGAAAATGACCCGGCCGCCGAATCGCGACAACAACTTCGATTTGCTGAGGCTGGTGTTCGCCAGCTCGGTATTCTTTTGGCATCTTCATGTGCTGACGCAAGCGCCCGCGCTCGAGCTGTTCTCGCGCGTGTTTTCCGCAAGTATCGCCGTGAAGAGTTTCTTTGTAATCAGTGGCTATCTCGTGATGATGAGCTACGTGAATTCGACCTCGCTTTGGGACTATGCGGAAAAGCGCGTGCGCCGGATCTATCCGGCGTATGCGGCCGTCGTTCTGGTGTGTGCCATTGGGGGGGGCGCTTTTAACGAAATTACCGCTCGCCGACTATGTTGGTGCGAATCTATGGCGCTACCTCGCAACAAACCTTCTGTTCCTGAATTTTGTTGCGCCCACGCTGCCTGGCGTTTTCGAGGAGCAATCGTACACGGAGGCGAATGGCGCGCTTTGGACTCTCAAGATTGAGGTCATGTACTACGCGTTCGTGCCGGTCCTTGCTTGGTTATTTGCTTTCTTCGGACGATGGCGTGTGATCGTCGTTCTCTATGTGCTGGCGGTTCTGTATTTCATAATGATGGGAGAGCTCCATGCGCGCAGCGGCGCCGGAATCTGGCTGCAACTACAGCGGCAGCTACCCGGACAACTGGGCTACTTTCTCGTTGGCGTTGGGCTCTACTTCGCGAGCGACCAGCTCCGGGGTCGGCGGGCTGCATTGGTCACGACCTCGGTGGTCACGTTCGTCGCGATCACGGTGATAGCCGATCCGATCATCACGGTGTTGCTAGAACCGCTCGCACTGGGAATTCTCGTCATCTCCGCCGCCACGGCTCTTCCGCATCTGGGGAATTTCGCGCGCTACGGCGACCTGTCCTACGGCGTATACATCATTCACTTTCCCGTGATACAAGGGCTGATTGCGAGCGGATTATTCGTCCGCAATTCATGGGCGGCCTCCTTTGCTTCGCTGCTACTCGTGGCCGCCTTGGCGGCAGTGAGTTGGCATGTCGTGGAGCGGCCTTTTCTCAGACGCCGCTCGCACTATCGTCTTGCCGAAGGCCACGCCGCCGAAGAAACCTGAGAATACTAACAAGGTGCTGCAGCGCAAGCCGAGGATCCCGGCGGCTCGCACGCCGTGCGTCGTGTGTTACCGCAGCGCGCGGCGCAAGAATCGCTGTCATGCCGATGGAATGCAGGCGATGGCAGATGTCGACATCCTCGTAGTAGAGAAAATACGCCTCGTCGAACCCGCCAATGGACCGATAGGCGTCGCTACGGAAGAGCAGGAACATGCCCGCAAGCCAATCCACCTCGCGCGGGCCACGATCCGTCGGATAGTCGGCTTCTCTCCGATCGACGAAGAGCTTCTTGAGCAAAGCGGTCGCCGTAGGAAACCGCCGTGCGCTGTCCTCGATCCGGCCGGCAGGGTTTCGCACGAGCGGGCCGGCCACCGCCACACGCCGATCGGTCAGCACCTGTAATAGCGGGGGAAATACGTCCGAGGCCAGGCGAATGTCGGGATTGCACACGCAGAAATACGGGGTCCGGCAGCGGCGGAAGGCCGCGTTGTGATTCACACCGAAGCCCTTGCGCTCCCGGTTCACGATGATTTCTGCCGGATACGTGCGATTTCCTGCGGCAAATGGAACCGGATCGGGGACGTTTTGCGTCAGGACCAACGCGACGCGGTCGGCGCAGACGCGTTGCACGTCTTCCAGCAACTGATTGACCAACGCGTTCTGTCGGTGGCTGACCACCGAAAGCGTAATCTCCCTTTGCGGCACCTTTGGCCGGTCAGGATCGCCCGTACCGGTCATCCATGCGCTCGATGTCGTCCTCGCCGAGATACGAGCCCGACTGAACTTCGACCAAGTAGAGTGGATCGGGGCCTGAGTTCTCGAGCCGGTGCTTTGCGCCGATCGGGATGCAGGAGGACTGGTTCTCGGCGAGGTCGAAAGTTTCCTCGTCGCGAGTCACACGCGGCGCCGGCCAGCACGCCGTCGCCTTGCATTTCGATGACGTGCATCGCTACCACGGCGATGGCCGGAGCGGTGTTCCGGCCCACCGGTTCAAGGATTTGGACCCGCACTTGAATCCCGTGCTCGCGCAATTGCTCGGCGGCAAGGAACCGGTGCTCATCGTTGCAAATCACGATTGGGGCCTGCGCGCCGGGCATGCCCTGCGGACGCAGCGCAGTGTCCTGGAAAAGCGTGTTGCCGCTCGCGAGTGCGAGAAACTGCTTTGGCAGCAGCTTGCGGGAAAGTGGCCACAATCGGGTTCCTGACCCACCTGAGAGTAGTACCGGATGGAAGACAGCGCTCATAGGAACGCGTATTGTAGTATCCGCTCCGATGCGTGTCCTCATCACCGGAATGTCGGGATTCATCGGAAGTTCGCTCGCACCAGAACTTCGGGCGCGAGGTCACGAGGTGCGAACCAGCGACGCCGAAAGCTGCGACGCAGTCGTGCACCTCGCGAACATCGCACACACACACGCGAGCGCTGCCGAGCTGCGCCGGGTCAACGTCGAAGGCACGATCGCGCAGGCGAGGGCGGCGCTCGCAGCGGGCGCCCGGCGCTTCTTGTACCTCAGCTCGATCAAGGCGGCTCCGCCGGTCGACGCCTACGGCCGCGCCAAGTCCATCGCGGAGCATGCACTGCTGCAGGCACAAGGCCTCGAGGCGGTGATCCTGCGCCCGCCGCTCGTGTACGGCCCTCGCGTCAAGGCGAACTTTCTCTCGCTGATGCGCGCCATCGACGGCGGCTGGCCGCTGCCGTTCGCCAGCATCGAGAACCGTCGAAGCCTGGTCTACGTCGGTAACCTGTGCGACGCAATCCTCCGCTGCCTGGAAGCGCGGCAGGCCACAGGTCGGACGTACTTCGTGAGCGATGGTGTGCCGGTCTCGACGCCGCAGCTCTGCCGCGCACTCGGCGCGGCGCTGCAGTGCCCGGCACGGTTGTTTCCGTTTCCCGCGCGCTTGCTCGAGCTTCACCCGGGGCTGCGGCGCCTCACGCGCTCGCTGGAGGTCGACGACAGCGCGATTCGGCAGGAATTGAACTGGCGGCCGCCCTACACTTTCGAGCAAGGCCTGCGCGCCACCGCCGAGTGGTACCGAGCGCACGGCTAGAATGCGCGGCATGTTCTGGCAACCTGCGCTCGCCGCTTTCGTGATTACCCTCCTTTGCCTGCGCGTGCTCGTTTCGGATTTCGGCCGGCGCCTCGTGCTCGATCGCCCGAATGAGCGCTCGCTCCACATGCATCCGGTGCCGCGCACCGGGGGGCTGGCGATCCTCGCAGGGGTGGCGGCGGGTTGCGTGGTCGGGGAACCCGGCTTCGGGGTCGCCCTGGGGCTGGCAGCCGCTGTCGCGGCGGTTTCGTTTCTGGACGACATCTTCGGCCTGCGGACGCTGGTCCGACTCGCGCTACATCTCGCGGCGGCTTCGGCGATGCTCCTGTTCGAATTGCGCTTTCCGGGCTGGGCACTATTCATCGTATTCGCGCTCGCGATTGCATGGTATGCGAATCTGTACAACTTCATGGACGGCTCGGATGGCCTTGCGGGCGGGATGGCCTTGGTTGGCTTCGGCGCTTATGCGGCCGCGGCCGCGCTCTCCGGCATTCATCCGCTTGCCGAGCTATCGGCCGTGCTTGCAGCCGCGTGCGGCGCTTTCCTCATTAGGAACTTCCCTCCGGCGAACATCTTTATGGGTGACGTCGGCTCGGTGCCGCTCGGATTTCTGGCCGCTGTTCTCGGCCTGATCGGCTGGAACGATGGTGTGTGGCCGCTCTGGTTCCCCATTCTCGTGTTCGCGCCATTCGTGTGCGACGCGACGCTGACGCTGATCAAACGGCTGCTGCGGCGCGAACGGGTGTGGCAAGCTCACCGCGACCATTATTATCAGAGACTCGTGCGCATGGGCTTCGGCCATCGAGGGACGGCCGCCATAGAGTACATGGCCATGCTCGCGTGCGCGGTGACCGCATTGTTTGCGCGCAACGCCGCGGTCTCCGTGCAGGTCGCCTCGCTTGCCGCGGCGACGGCTGCCTTGCTCGCGATCGCGGCGTGGGTGGACATTCGCTGGGCCCGCTTTGAGGGCCGACGGAGCGGAGCCGGCCTTTGAGTCCCCGCAAGCAATTCGTTCTCCGTACGTTGCTAGCGTTCGCGCACGACGTCGTGGCGGCGGCGCTAGCGTGGATGACGGCGTTCTGGCTGCGCTTCAATCTCGACATCCCGGGCGAGTACGTACCCGTGATGCTTGCCCGGCTGCCGTGGGTGATCGCGATTAGCGCGGCAGTGTTCTGGGGTTTCGGCCTGTACCGCGGGTTGTGGCGCTACGCAAGCCTGCCCGACTTGCAGCGCATCCTGGTCGCCGTGGGCGTCGTCGCGCTGGCGGTGCCAGCCATTTTCAGCTTCTTCCGCGTCGGTTTTCCGGTGCCGCGTTCGGTCTACCTGATCGCGCCAGTGCTTCTGATCGGCGCGATGACCGGAAGCCGGCTGCTGTATCGCGCCTGGAAGGAAGGTCGCTTGCTTGGCCTGGTGCGGCGCTACCCCGAGGCGCCCCCCGTGCTAGTGCTGGGCGCTGGCAGCGCAGCGTCGGCGCTGCTGCGCGACTTGGCGAACGGCGCCCAGAGGCGCGTGGTCGCGCTGCTCGACGACAACGCCCGCCTGCATGGGGCCGCAATCCAGGGCGTGAAGGTGGTCGGACCGTTGATCGGCGTCGGCGACGCCGCGCAGAAATTCGGCGCGACCCTGGCGGTCATCGCCATGCCCGGAGCGAGCCACGCCGCGAGGAAGCGCGCGGTGGACTTGTGCGTGGCGGCGGGTCTTTCAGTAATGACGGTGCCGGCCTACTCCGACATTGTTTCCGGCAAGGTGAGCGTGTCGGCGCTGCGCAACGTCGAGCTCGACGACTTGCTGGGTCGCGATCCGGTGAAGCTCGACGCCGCCGGGTTGCACGGGCTGCTCGAAGGAAAGACGGTACTGGTGACCGGCGCTGGTGGGTCGATCGGCTCCGAGCTTTGCCGCCAGATCGCGCGCTTCCGACCCGAGCGGGTGATTCTCGTCGAGCTCTCCGAGCTGGCGCTCTACTCGATCGAGCAGGAGTTCGGCGACCGCTTTGCGACGGTTTCGATCGCGGCCGTGATCGGCAATGCGAAGGACGAGGCGCGCATGAAGCAGGTGTTCGAGCGTTACCGGCCGCAGGTCGTGTTTCACGCCGCCGCGTACAAGCACGTGCCGCTGATGGAGGAGGACAATGCCTTCCAGGCGGTCGCTAACAACGTCCTGTCGACCCTCGTGGTGGCGCGCGTGGCGCAGGCGGCGGGCGCCGGGAAGTTCGTGCTCGTCTCGACCGACAAGGCGGTCAATCCGACCAACGTCATGGGCGCCTCGAAGCGCCTCGCCGAGATGCTGTGCCAGGCCATGCAGGGCGAGGGCGGCACGCAGTTCGTCATCGTGCGCTTCGGCAACGTGCTTGGCTCGACCGGCAGCGTGATCCCGCGCTTCAAGGAGCAGATCGCGCGCGGCGGACCGCTCACCGTCACGCACCCGGAGATCCAGCGCTTCTTCATGTCGATCCCGGAGGCGACGCAGCTCGTGCTGCAGGCGGCGCTGATGGGCAAGGGCGGCGAAATCTTCGTGCTCGACATGGGCGAGCCGGTGAAGATCGTCGATCTGGCGCGGCAACTGATTCAGCTATCGGGATTGTCCGAGAGCGATATTCGCATCGAGTACACCGGCGTAAGGCCCGGGGAGAAGCTCTACGAGGAACTGCTAGCCGACGCCGAACAGACGCTTCCCACGCCGCACGCAAAGCTTCGTGTGGCACAGGCGCGCGTGCCCGCGAACGGCAGGCTGGTGGACGAGATTCGCGAGTGGATTGCCTCGGCCGACGCGGCGCCGCCCGAGGCGGTCCGCACGCGCCTGAAGGGATGGATTCCGGAGTATTCGCCTGCGGCTGCGAGGCCGGCGCACTAGGCTGGCGTTTCCAGCCCGCTCAGTCGAAGCCGTAATACCGTTTGAACCAGCTCGAGAACTGCGACAATCCTTTCTCCAGCGGCGTTGACGGCGCGAATCCGGCGCTTGCTCCGATGGCGGACGTGTCGGCATAGGTCGCCTTGACGTCGCCTTTCTGCATTGGCCTCATTTGTTTCTTCGCCTTCTTGCCCAAAGCGCTCTCGAGCGCCGCGATATAGTCGAGCAACGCGACGGGTTGATGGTTGCCGATGTTGTAAATGCGCCAGGGGGCCGAACTGGTTGCCGGGTCGGGTGCGGTCGCATCGAACGCCGGGTTCGGGCTCGCCGGCTTTCCCAAGACACTCAGCGTCGCCTCCACCACATCGTCGATATAGGTAAAGTCGCGCTGCATGTCGCCGTGGTTGAACACCTGAATCGGCGTGTCGTCCATGATCGCCCGGGCAAACAGGATCGGCGACATGTCGGGTCGCCCCCACGGCCCATAAACGGTGAAATAGCGCAGGCCGGTGGTCGGCATGCCGAATAGGTGGCTGTATGCGTGCGCCATGAGCTCGTTCGATTTCTTCGTCGCCGCGTAAAGGCTCAGCGGATGATCGACGTTGTCAAACTCCGCCCAAGGGAGCCTGGCGTTGCCGCCGTAGACGCTCGAGCTCGAGGCATAGACCAGGTGTTTTGGCGAATGGCGCCGGCAGGCTTCCAGCACATTCGCGAAGCCCACGAGATTCGCCTGGATATAGGAAGCGGGGTTCTCGAGCGCGTAACGCACACCGGGCTGCGCCCCGAGGTGCAGCACGAACGCAGGCTTTGCCCGAGCGATCACCCCTTCCAGCGCAACGGCATCGGTGAGGTCGAGTTTCTCGAAGCTGAACCCCTTGGCGACTTCAAGCTGCGTGAGGCGATCCCGCTTGAGCTCGACCGAGTAATATGGCGCAAGGTTATCGATCCCCAGCACTTCCTCGCCGCGCTCGAGCAGACGCTTGGCGCAATGCATGCCGATGAATCCCGCACAACCGGTGACGAGGACCGTCATTTGTCGCCCTTCACCCGGCGCAGCTCGATCAGCTTGGCGTACTTGATGTAGCTGTTGATGCAGCCGATCGAGATGTGGATCAATCCGGGTAGACCATCCAGGATGCCGAGCCGCAGCACGTAGAACTTGAAGAAACGCACCAGCGGCGAAAAGAGCAGATGCAGGACGCCTATCGATTGCCCGCGCTCGAAGACCTGCTGCGCGGCGAGGCTGGTATAGCGGTTTTGCTTGTCGAGATAGCTCGAAAGATCTTCGGCCGAATCGTGCAGCAGGTCGCCGTCTAGCTTGCCGGGTGTGACGGCGAAAAGAATTTTCTCGTGCACCGGATCGTCGCTCCAGCGCGCCGAATTCCGGTTGAAAAGGCGCACACTCCAGTCGGGATAGCCTTCGCCGTGCGACAGCCATCGGCCGAGAAAACGGTTGCGCCGCGCCATGCGGTAGACCGGCGATAACGGATTTTCGAGCGCGCGCCCGATGCTCGCCGCCAGTTCGGGGGTGACGCGCTCGTCGGCATCCACGCACAGGACCCAGTCGTGCGTCGCCTGGTCAACCGCGAACTGGCGTTGCCGGCCGTAGCCCATCCAATCCTTGTCGATGAAGCGCGCGCCACGGCCCTCGGCAATCGTTCGGGTTTCGTCCTTGCTGCCCGAGTCCACGACGAGAATCTCGTCGGCGAAAGCGACGCTCGCCAGGCACTCATCGATCTGCATCGCCGCGTCGCGCGCGATCAGGACTGCGGAGAAGCGAGCTCGAGATGACGGCGAGGACAAGCAGGATTCCGGCTAGAATGGGCGCACAAAAACCGCGCTATTCTAGCCTACGCCACCGCGGCGTTCCCCCTCCAAGCGTGCCGCGCATCCTCTTCGTCAAGACGTCCTCGCTCGGCGACGTCGTGCATCACTGCCCCGCGGTGGCCGATGCCGCACGCCGGCTTCCGGGCGCCCAGATCGATTGGGTGGTCGAGGAAGGCTTTGCCGGCGTGGCGGCGCTGCACCCGGCTGTGCGGCGGGTGATTCCGGTCGCCTTGCGCCGCTGGCGCCGTTCGTGTTGGCGTCCAACGGTATGGGCCGAGCTTGGCGGATTGCGGCGCGCGCTCGGCGCCGAGCGCTATGATGCTGTCGTCGATACGCAGGGACTCTTGAAGAGTGCATTGCTGTGCACGTTTGCTCGCGGAATGCGCCACGGTTATGACGCTCAAAGCGCGCGGGAACGGCTCGCGACGCGTTTCTATAACGCGCGCTACGCCGTTTCACGTGCGCAGCACGCGGTGGAACGCAACCGCGCGCTGTCGGCCGCCGCGCTGGGCTATGCACTGGACGATGATTGCGCCTACGGCCTGCGCTCGGAAGGCGCGCCGCCGATCGAATCCGGCGGACCCTATGCGGTCCTGGTCACGATGACGAGCCGCGACGACAAGCTTTGGCCGGAGGGGCGCTGGGTTAAGCTCGGACGGGCGTTCGGCTCGCGCGGCCTGCGTTGCATCCTGCCCTGGGGCAGCGAAACAGAACGCGCGCGCTGCGAGCGCCTTGCGCGAGCCATCGGCGACGCGCTGGTGCCGCGCCGCCTGGCGCTCGACGAGCTCGCACGGTTGTTTCGCGGTGCCCGCGGCGTTGCGGGAACAGACACCGGCGTGACGCACCTTGCCGCCGCTCTCGGCGTACCGACGGTCGGGATCTACTGCGGGTCCGATCCGGCATTGACCGGATTGTACGGCAGCGCGCGAATCCGCAACCTCGGCGACGCCGGCGCACCGCCCGCCACGGCCGCAGTGGCCGCCGCGCTTGAAGGGCTGTGGTGATGGGTCGCGGGCTCTACACGTTGCTGCTGCGCATCTCGCTGCCCTTCATCATGGTGCGGCTGTGGTGGCGCGGGCGGCGCGAAGCGGGCTACCGCGAGCATGTCGCGGAACGCTTTGGGCGTTATACGGTGCAGCCCGAGGCGAACCTTATCTGGCTGCATGCGGTTTCGGTGGGCGAGGCGAGGGCCTCTGCGCCGCTGGTGCGCGGGCTGCTCCGCGAGCTTCCAAACTTCGAGCTGCTCATCACCTGCACCACCGCATCGGGCCGGGCGACGCTCGAGCAGGTGTTCGGCGAGACGGTCCGCATCGCCTATCTGCCGTACGATTTTCCGGAAACGGCGCAGCGCTTTCTCGCGCATTTCAAGCCGCGGCTCGGCATCGTGATGGAGACCGAGGTGTGGCCCAACCTGCTCGCCGTCTGCCAACAGGCGTGCGTGCCGGTGATGCTTGCCAACGCGCGCCTGTCGCGCAAGTCGGCGCGCGGGTATCGCCGCTTCGCGAAACTCACGCGGCCCGCGTTCGCTGCGTTTTCGGCAGTCTGCGCGCAAAGCGCCAGAGCGGCGCGGCGGCTTCGCTGGCTGGGTGCGCGCCATACGCTCGTCACGGGAAACCTGAAGTTCGACGTCGAGCCGGATGCCGCGAAGGTGTCCGAGGGCTACGCGTTCAAGGCCTCTCTGCGCGGACGCAAGGTGCTGCTGCTTGCCAGCACGCGCGAGGGCGAGGAGGCAAGGCTACTCGATGGGTTGCGCAAGGACGACGATGGCACGCTCGTGATCCTCGTGCCGCGGCATCCGCAGCGCTTCGACGACGTGGCGGCGCTGATCGAAATCGGCGGCTTCAGCTTCGCCCGCAGAAGCCTCGGCCAGGCACCACACACGCAACGCCGCGTGTACCTCGGCGACACCATGGGTGAGATGTCGTTCTATTACACGCTGGCCGATGTTGCGGTGATCGGCGGCAGCTTCCTGCCGCTCGGCGGGCAGAACCTGATCGAGGCGTGCGGCGCGGGCGTACCGGTGGTGTTCGGCCCGAGCATGTTCAACTTCGCCGAGGCGGCCCAGCTTGCGCTGCAGGCCGGCGCCGCGGTGCAAGTTGCCGACGCGCGCGAAGCGATCGGCGTGGCGCGCGCACTGCTTGCCGATCAGAGGCGCTGCACCCAGATGGGGCTCGCCGGCTCCCGGCTGTGCGCCGCGCACCGTGGCGCCACCGAGCGCCACCTCGAAACCTGCGGCCGGCTGCTAGACCTCTAGTAAAGGACAGTGGGTCGACGTGTTCAAGGCCCGAGCGCGCGATTGACTTCCTCGAGATCCGCTTCGCCGAGCGCTCCGGCGGCCGCCCTGAGCCTGAGGTGGTTGGTGATGGTGTTGTAGCGTGCAAGCGCCAGGTCGCGCTGCGTCGAGAACAGCTGCTGCTGCGCGTTGAGCACGTCGATGTTGATGCGCACCCCCACCTCGTAGCCAAGTCGGTTCGAATCGAGCGCGCTTTGCGAGGACACCAGCGCCTGCTGGAGCGCGCCCACCTGCGCGACGCCGTTGTTTACGGCGAGGTAGCTCTGGCGCGTGCTGAGCGCTGAAGTGCGGCGCGCGTTCTCCAGGTCCTGTTTCGCCTTTTCGAAGTTCGCCGCGGCCTCGCGATCACGCGAGGTGAGCGATCCGCCCTGGTATAGCGGCACCGCGAGTTGCAGGCCGATGGTTGTTGTGGTCACGTCGCTGCCGACCGAAGAAAGCGTCGAGGCGTTCTGAGAGCTCTGGCCGTGAGTGGCCACTGCATCCAGGGTGAAGAAGTGCGCCGCCTTGGCGCGCTTTGCCTCGAGCGCGGCGATCTCTGCCACCGCCTCTTGCACCAGCACCGCATAACTCTGCTTCTCGGCGAGGTCGACCCAAGCCTGCATATCCGTCGGGGTCGGGCCGGAGAGCTTGACGTCGACACGCAACGCCTTGAGCGCCGCGTACTCCTTGCCCGTGATCTGCTGCAGCGCGCTTTTCCTGTTGTCGAGATCGTTCTGCGCGGAGATCTCCTGCGCCCCGATCAGGTCGAAACGCGCCTGCGCTTCGTGCGTATCGGTGATGGTTGCAGTGCCGACCTCGAAGTTGCGCTTGGCCTGCGCCAGTTGCTCCGAGGTTGCTGCCTTTTGTGCCTTCACCAGCGCCAGTGTGTCCTGGGCCGCGAGGATATCGAAGTAGGCCACTGCCACGCGCACGATCAGGTCCTGGCCGGCCTGCCCGAAGGTGGCTTCGGCCTGGCGTACCTGGAAGTCGGCCTGGTCGCGCTGCAGGAGGTTTTGCGCCCGGTAGATCGGCTGGGTGAGCGTAAGCGTATAGCCGGCGCTGCGCGGCTCGCGCACGAAGCTGGGCGAAACCGCCGGGTTGTCCGAATCTGAGTCGATGCGCGACTGCGTCGCGTTCGCCGTCAGGTTGAGCGTCGGCAGCAGCAGCGCGCGGCCCTGCGGCAGCTTCTCCTGGCCGGCGAGCAGCGCGAAGCGCGCCGCGGCGATCTGCGCGTCGTAGACTTGCGCGTCGCGGAATACCTGCAGCAGGTCTTCGGCCGCCGCGGCCGGCGGCAGCAGGCTCAGAGCGAAAGCGATCCAGAGTCGTCGGGTCACGGTGCCGGGTTCAGTAAACTGGCATTGCGGGATCGACGCCGCGCCCCCAGGCATCCAGGCCGGCGGCGAGATTGTGCACGCGCTCGCGCGCCGCATCGCAGATCCAGGCGGCGAGCTCCTCCGGCGTGAGGTTCTTCATTCGCGGCTCAGAAGCGAAAGCGCGCCGGTTGCTCGCAGTTGGCGAGCGGCGCGATCACCGTTTCGAACAGTTCCACCGTGCGAAACGCCCGGGGCGCGGTGCAGGTGACGAGCTTGGCGGTCATGACCGGAGCGTCGCCGACCACGGCAAACAGCCTTCCGCCGGGCGCGAGCTGCTCGAGCAACGCCTTCGGCAGCACGGGCGTCGATCCGGTCAGCACGATCACGTCGTAGGGTGCATGGAGCGGCCAGCCACGCGCCGCATCGCCCGTCTCGAGCGATATGTTGTCGGTGCCGTGGCGCTCGAGGTTGCGGCGGCCGAACTCGGCGAGCGCAGGTTTGATTTCGACCGAAACAACCTGCGCGGCGCGATGCGCGAGAAGCGCGCTCAGGTAGCCGCTGCCCGTACCGACTTCGAGCGCACGGTCGGTCTTGCGTAGCGCAAGCTCCTGCAGCACTCGGGCCTCCATCTTCGGCGCCCACATTCGTTCGCCGCCCTTCGCGCCCCCCTCGAGCGGGAGCTCCATGTCGCTGAAGGCGAGCGCGCGCCGCGCCGGTGGCACGAACTCCTCGCGCGGCACGACATAGAGCAGGTCGAGCACGTCCTGGTCGAGCACCTCCCAGGGGCGGATCTGCTGCTCGACCATGTTGAAGCGGGCTTGCTCGAAGTTCATTGGTGGGGGAGCGCGACTGGATCTCTGGCGGGGCGCGCTAGTTTACCAAAGCCGCACCGGCGCAGCCTCCGGACGCGCCCGCTGCGGCCGGTTCTTGTCAGGTGAAGCGCTTTGCAGTAGCTTAGAAGCTGCACGCAGGGGTCCTGGCGCCGACGGCGACCGGGTGAGAGATACCCTCGGAACCTGACGCGGGTAATGCCGCCGTAGGGAAGCGTGGAGCCCCTCCGCCTTCTCCTCCGGCCGGTCCCTGCGAGGAGGCATGTATGAACGCGAATCCGAAGTTCCTGGCCGCCACCGCACACGTCGACGATGCGGCGGTCAAGCCGCTGCCCAATTCACGCAAGGTGTACGTCACCGGCTCGCGCCCGGACCTGCGTGTGCCGATGCGCGAGATCACGCAGGCGGAAACGCCCGCGGCATTCGGCGCCGAGCGAAATCCGCCGCTCTGCGTCTACGACACCTCCGGAGCCTATAGCGATCCCGAAGCCAAGATCGACATCCGCGAAGGCCTCAACGCGCTGCGCGAGGCCTGGATCGAGGAGCGCGACGATACGGAGCAACTCGCGGGCCCGAGCTCCGAGTTCGGTCGCGCTCGCCTTGCCGACGCGAAGCTTGCCGAGCTGCGCTTCGAGCTGAAGCGCAAGCCCCGGCGCGCGAAGCACGGCCGCCGCGTGACGCAGATGCATTACGCCCGGCAAGGGATCGTGACCCCGGAGATGGAGTTCATCGCCATAAGGGAAAACCTGCTCAGAGCGCAGGTGTCGGGCTCGAACCAGCGGCGCGAAGCGCACCCCGAAATCGTCACGCGCCAGCACCCCGGCGAATCGTTCGGCGCCGCACTGCCGCGGCAAATCACCCCGGAGTTCGTGCGCGACGAGGTAGCGCGCGGCCGCGCCATCATCCCGGCGAACATCAACCACCAGGAGACCGAGCCGATGATCATCGGCCGCAATTTCCTGGTGAAGATCAACGCCAACATCGGCAACTCGGCGCTGAGCTCATCGATCGCCGAGGAGGTCGAGAAGATGACCTGGGCGATCCGCTGGGGCGGCGACACGGTCATGGACCTCTCGACCGGCAAGCACATCCACGAGACCCGCGAGTGGATCATCCGCAACAGCCCGGTGCCGATCGGCACGGTGCCGATCTATCAGGCGCTCGAGAAGGTGAACGGCAAGGCCGAGGAGCTCACCTGGGAGATCTACCGCGACACGCTGATCGAGCAGGCCGAGCAGGGCGTCGATTACTTTACCATTCACGCGGGCGTGCGCCTGCCCTTCATCCCGATGACCGCCAAGCGCATGACGGGGATCGTCTCGCGCGGCGGCTCGATCATGGCGAAATGGTGCCTTGCGCACCACGAGGAGAGCTTCCTCTACGCGCGGTTTGCCGAGATCTGCGAGATCATGGCCGCCTACGACGTGTCGTTCTCGCTCGGCGACGGCCTGCGCCCGGGCTCGATCTACGACGCCAACGACGAGGCGCAGATTGCCGAGTTGAAAACGCTCGGTGAGCTCACCAAGATCGCGTGGCAGCACGACGTGCAGGTGATGATCGAGGGGCCGGGGCACGTGCCGATGCAGCTCATCAAGGAGAACATGGAGCTGCAACTGAAGTACTGCGACGAGGCGCCGTTCTACACGCTCGGGCCGCTCACCACCGACATCGCGCCGGGCTACGACCACATCACGAGCGCAATTGGCGCCGCGATGATCGGTTGGTACGGCACCGCGATGCTGTGTTACGTGACACCCAAGGAGCACCTTGGCCTGCCGAACAAGAAGGACGTCAAGGACGGCATCATGGCCTACAAGATCGCCGCGCACGCGGCGGACCTCGCCAAGGGGCATCCGGGCGCGCAGATCCGCGATAACGCGCTTTCCAAGGCGAGGTTCGAGTTTCGTTGGGCCGACCAGTTCAACCTCGGGCTCGACCCGGACACGGCCAAGGATTTTCACGACGAGACTCTGCCGCAGGAAGGCGCCAAGCTGGCGCACTTCTGCTCGATGTGCGGGCCGCATTTCTGCTCGATGAAAATCACGCAGGACGTGCGCGAGTACGCCGAGAAACAGGGCTTGAGCGCGCAGCAGGCGCTCGCCAAGGGCATGCAGGAGAAGGCGGTCGAGTTCGTCAAGCAGGGCGGCGAGCTCTACCACAAGGCCTAGGCGAACCCCAGTGCGGCGCGATCCTGGTCCGCGGAACTAGGCTGCGCCGTGCTGCTCACGCTGGCGAAGATCGCGGCCAGCGTCGCCGTCGGCCTGCCGCTCATCGTCTACCTGCTGCAGGAGCAGTTGATCTTCTATCCGCAGCGACTCAGTGAGCCGCGGCGCGCGGAGATTGCGCGGCGCTTCCCCGACGTGCAGGAGGTCTCCCTTGCGGCGGCCGACGGGACGCGGATTCATGCCTGGTTCGTGAAATCCTTACCTTCCCAGGGCGCACCGCTCGTGGTCTATTTCGGAGGCAATGCCGAGGAGGTGTCCTGGATGCTCGAAGCAGTGGGCGATCCACGCATTGGCGCGACGCCAGGCGTGGCGTGGCTGCTCGTCGATTACCGGGGCTACGGTGGGAGCGAAGGCAAGCCCTCGGAGGCCGCCCTGGTCGCCGATGCGCTCGCAGTCTATGACTTCGCCGTCGCACTGCCCGGCGTCGATCAGCAGCGTATCTTTGCCTTCGGCCGCAGCCTCGGCAGCGGCGTTGCGGTACAGCTCGCGGCGGCCCGCAGACTCGCCGGTTTGGTGCTTGCCGCGCCGTACGACAGCCTGGTCGAGGTCGCCAGGCACTACTATCCGTTCCTGCCGGTGAGCTGGATGCTCAAGCATCGTTTTGAATCCATCGCCCACGCACCGCGAATTCAGGTGCCCCTGCTGTGCATCGTCGCCGAGCGCGACGAGCTCATCCCGGTCGAGCGCGCCGAGCGGCTCTACGAGGCATGGGGCGGACCCAGGCGCAAGGTCGCGCTGCCCGGTGCGCGCCACAATGACATGGATTCGGCGCCGGAATTCTGGCCGGCGATCCGATCGTTCCTCGGCGGGCAAGAGGCGGCAGAATGAGCGCGGTCCCCGCAAGCACTCATCCGGCGGGTTCGGGCCCGACCAGAATCGGGAAATACATCGTGCTGCGCGAGTTGGGCCGCGGCACCACGGCGAACGTCTACCTGGCGCGCGACCCCTTCGTCGGGCGCGAGGTCGCGGTCAAGATGTTTCAGCACGCCGCCGGTGGCGCCGAGCTGATCACGGGCAAGCACCGGGCAAGCTTCCTGAACGAGGCCGCGCTGGTTGGCAAGCTCAACCATCCGCACATCGTCAGCCTGTTCGATGCCGCGGTCGAGCCGGATTTCAGCTACGTCGTCATGGAGTACGTGCCGGGCGGGACGCTCGCGCAGTACGCCACGATGCAAGGCCTGCTGCCGCTCGAGAAGGTCATCGAGGTGGTCTTCAAGGTGAGCCGCGCGCTCGAGTACGCGCACCGGCACGGGGCCATCCACCGCGATATCAAACCGGCGAACATCCTGGTCACCGAGCCCTTCGACGTCAAGCTTTCGGATTTCGGCGTCGCGATCCTTGAGGGCGTTACGCACACCAACATCAACGCCGCCGGCTCGCCGGCGTACATGTCTCCCGAGCAGCTGGCTGAGAAATGGCTAACGCACCAGACTGACATCTATTCGCTCGGTGTAGTGATGTTCCAGCTGCTCACCGGGCGCCTGCCGTTCATCGCTTCCTCGCACGCGGCGCTCATGTACCAGATCGTGAACCACGAACCGCCGGCGCTGCGCGCAGTGCGTCCTGATCTGCCCGAAAGCTTCGAGGCGATTGTCTCGCGCGCCCTGAAAAAGGACCGTGCGGCGCGTTATCAGAACTGGACCGAGTTCGGCAAGGACGTCGCGGGGCTGCTGCGCCACCTCGAGACGCCCCGCGAAGGCATCACCGACACGCACAAGTTCCACTCGCTGCGCACCATGAGTTTCTTCCGCAACTTCCGTGAGGTCGAGATCTGGGAAACGCTGCGCTTCGCATCGTGGGAGCGCTTGAACCAGGATACGCGCATCATTGCGGAAGGCGATCACGGCGATGCGATCTACCTGATTGCCGAAGGCCAAGTCGAAGTGACGCGCGCCGGACACCCGCTTGCGGTGCTCGGGCCGGGCGACCTGTTCGGGGAGATGATCTACCTCGGCGAGAACACCGTGCGCAGCACCACGGTGCGCGCGCGCACGCCGGTGACGCTGATCACGATTAGGGTCCAGTCGCTGGCGAGTTCCAGCGAAGGCTGCCAGGCGCAGTTCAACAAGTCGTTCATGCAGATCCTGGTGCGGCGCCTGGACGAATCGAATCGCAGGTTTGCCGGGCGCTAGCCCGGTGATGCTCAGGCCGCGTGCTACCATGCGCGCGGCATGCAAGACGCGTCGCTTCTTCACGCGCTGATCCTCGGCATCGTCGAGGGCCTGACCGAGTTCCTTCCGATCTCAAGCACCGGCCATCTGATCCTGGCCGGCGACCTGCTCGGATTCAGCGATGAGCGCGGCAAGGTGTTTTACGTGTCGATCCAGACCGGGGCGATGCTCGCCATCGTCTGGGAATACCGCGCGCGCTTTGGCCACGCGATCGCGGGCCTCGGCAGCGATCCCGCCGCGCGGCGCTTCTGGGCGAATCTTGCGATCGCCTTCGTGCCCGCCGCGCTGCTCGGGCTCGCGTTCGGAGCCGCGATCAAGTCGCATTTGTTCCGCCCGGTTCCGGTGGCGCTCGCCTTCATCGCCGGCGCGCTGATCATCCTCTGGGTCGAGCGCGGCACGCGGCGCCCGAGAATCGAGAGCGTGGACCAGATGAGTTGGATCGACGCGCTCAAGGTCGGCTGCGCGCAGGCCTTCGCGATCATCCCCGGGACGTCACGCTCGGGGGCGACGATCATCGGCGGCATGCTGTTCGGTTTGTCGCGCAAGGCCGCAACCGAGTTTTCGTTCTTCCTTGCGGTGCCGACCCTGGTCGCGGCCGGTGCGTATGATCTGGTCCAGCATCGCGAGCTCTTTGCGGTGCGGGATCTGGGGACGTTTGTGGTGGGATTCGGCGCGGCGTTCGTGTCCGCGTTCCTGTGCGTGCGCTGGTTGCTGCGCTACATTGCGACGCACGACTTCACGATCTTCGCCTGGTACCGGATCGGCTTCGGCGTGGCGGTGCTCGTTACCGCGTACTACGGATTAGTCGACTGGACAGTCGGCTAGGGACCCTCTGAACAAGTTCCGCGTGCGCCACGGAAGACCAGAGAAGCGGGGCGGTCGCCGAGGACCGCGAGCGCGCCGCGCATGAACCGAGCGCGCTTCAGCCCTGGATCCAGGGCAGGCCCGCGACGCGCCAGCCGCCGGTCGAATTGCGGTGCTGGGTGGCGTCCTTGTCGCCTTCGAAGCCTTCGAGCACGTTGTAGCACTCGCGGTATCCGGCCTGCGTCGCCGCGACCGCCGCACTGTGAGAGCGGCCGCCTGAGCGGCACATGAACATCACCGGCGCCTCCTTTTCGGCCACCTCGGCGAGTTGGGAGAGGAAGTTCGGATTGAGCGCACCGCCGGGATACGCGTTCCATTCGACCGCCAGGCCGCCCGGTACGCGACCGACCCAGTCGAGCTCGGCCCTGGTTCGCACGTCAATCAGCTTGCCGCCGGCCTGCATCAACGCGTAGGCCTCCTTGGGCAACAGTGCGCCGGCGTAGGGCAGGTTCATCTTCTGCGCGCGGTCGCGCGCCGACTTGCGAATGGTCTCGATCTCACTCATTTGATTCCTTTGCTGCTTCGCATTATAGGTGGCCGGCATCTGACCGGACGTCTGCCATGGTGCACTCGGCGCACCGCCACTGTGCGGTTCCGCCGAAAATGCACCAGACCGGTGCTTTGCGATTCGGTAGAATGCGCCGGATTCGGCGTTGCCTAGGGGAGCAGGCGAAAATCCGTGTGGCACGAAACCTGCTCCCTAGGTCGCGTCTTGCCGGCCGGCCCGGCACGAATCCCCATACACCCATTCCAGGAGATCTGCTCATGGCGATGACGCCCGACGACGTGTTGAAGTTGATCAAGGACAAGGAGGTGAAGTTCGTCGACCTTCGCTTTACCGACACGCGAGGCAAGGAGCAGCACGTTTCGGTGCCGACCAAGTACTTCGACAAGGACAAGTTCGAGAGCGGCCACGCCTTCGACGGCTCGTCGATCGCGGGCTGGAAAGGCATCCAGGCCTCGGACATGCTGCTGATGCCCGACGCCAGTTCCGCGCGCCTCGACCCGTTCACCGACGAGGCGGTCCTGAACATCAGCTGCGACGTCATCGAACCCACCGACGGCAAGCCTTACGACCGCTGTCCGCGAGGAATCGCCAAGCGCGCCGAGGCCTATCTGAAGTCGACGGCGCTCGGAGACACCGCGTTCTTCGGGCCCGAGCCCGAGTTCTTCATTTTTGATGGCGTAACCTGGTCAGTCGACATGTCCGGCTGCTTCGTCAAGATCAAATCGGAGGAGGCGCCCTGGTCGACCGGGATCGACTACGAGTCGGGCAACATGGGCCATCGCTCGCCGGCCAAAGGCGGCTACTTCCCGGTCGCGCCGGTCGATTCGCTGCAGGACATCCGCGACGCCATGTGCATCGCGCTCGAGCAGCAGGGCGTGGAAGTCGAGGTACATCATCACGAGGTTGGCGCCGCGGGGCAGAACGAGATCGGCACCCGTTTCGCGCCGCTGGTGCAGCGCGCCGACTGGATGCAGATTCTCAAGTACACGGTGTGGAACGTCGCGCATTCGTACGGCAAGACCGCGACTTTCATGCCGAAGCCGATCGTCGGCGACAACGGCTCGGGCATGCACGTGCACCAGTCGGTGTGGAAAGGCGGCACTAACCTGTTTGCGGGCAATGGCTACGCCGGCCTGTCGGAGCTCGCGCTGTACTACATCGGCGGCATCATCAAGCATGCCAAGGGACTGAACGCGATCACCAACCCCGGCACCAACTCGTACAAGCGACTGGTACCGGGCTTCGAGGCGCCGATCAACCTAGCCTATTCGGCCCGCAACCGCTCGGCGGCGTGCCGCATCCCGTACGTGTCGAGCCCGAAGGCGCGGCGCGTCGAGGTGCGCTTCCCGGATCCGACGGCAAACCCCTATCTCGCGTTCGCCGCCATGCTGATGGCGGGCCTCGACGGGGTGCAGAACAAGATCCACCCGGGCGATCCGATCGACAAGAACATGTACGACCTGCCTCCGGAAGAGGCGGCCAAAGTCCCGCACGTATGCGCCTCGCTGGAGGAAGCGCTCGACAACCTGCGACAGGACAATGCGTTTCTGACCAAGGGCGGCGTGTTCTCCGAGGATTTCCTCGAGTCCTTCATCGCACTCAAGGAAGAGGAGCTGACGCGCTTTCGCATGACCACCCACCCGATCGAGTTCGAGATGTACTACAGCTCCTGAGCAGGCGCCGGTTTGTGCAGCGCCGAAGGGGCGGGCTTGCCTGTCCCTTCATTTTTCGCGAGATTGCGGTAAGTCCTTGCCGTGGCATAGACTTCGCGAGTTCCCTTCGGGCGTCTTTTCGACATGCACCGTCTTGCAGTATTCGTGTTCCTCGCTCTCGGCGTTGCCGCGTGGCCGGCGCGCGCGCAGGTGACCGAGATCTACAAATGCGTCGACGCGAACGGTCGGCCGCTTTATACGAGCGACAAGCGCGACACCGCGGGCAGGAAGTGCGAGCTTGTATCACGGGAAGTGAACGTGGTGCCCGCGCAGAAGCCCGCACCCGCCGCGAAAGCTTCCACCATCGCTGGGTTCCCGCGCGAGAGTGGCAGCGACCGGCTGGCCTCGCGCGAAAAGCAGCGCCAGATTCTCGAGCGCGAACTTACGCAGGAACAGGATTTGCTCGCCAAGGCGAAGAAGGAGCTCGAGGACCAGGAGGCGGTGCGTTACGGCCACGAGCGAAACTACGCCCGCGTGCTGGAGCGCCTGCAGCCGTTCAAGGACAACGTCCAGACTCACGAGAAAAACCTCGAGGCGCTCAAGCGCGAGCTCGCTAATCTCAGCCGTTGAGCGCCGCGCCGTGCGCCGTCGGCCTACCGACTTTCTCGCGCATGGCCGCCTCATTCGACGGGCTTGAGCTGCTCGCCACCGCAGTCGTGGTGCTGGATGAGGCGTTCGTCGTGCGCTACGCCAATCCGGCCGCCGAAAACCTGCTCGATACAGGGGTGCGTTCGCTTATCGGACAACCGATCCTCGCGCTGTTCGCCGAGACCGAAGAGCTGGATAAGACTCTCTCGGAGGCCCACAGCGCGCACTGGAGCTACGCGGCGCAGAACGTGACCTACGAGCGCCCGGGGCGCGAGCCGCTGCCGCTTGCCTGCAGCGTCACGCGCATCGATGCGCCTGGGCTGAGCCTGCTTGCCGAGCTGCGCCCGATCGAGCAGCAGCTGCGCCTCGCGCGCGAGGAGCGGCTGGTATCCGAGCAGCAGGCTAATCGCGAGCTGATCCGCAATCTCGCGCACGAGATCAAGAATCCGCTCGGCGGCCTGCGCGGCTCGGCGCAGCTGCTCGAACACGAGCTCGATCGCCCCGAGCTGAAGGAGTACACCCAGGTCATCATCAAGGAGGCCGACCGGCTGCAGGCGCTCATGGACCGGCTGCTGACCCCTCACCGCGAGCCGCAGCTCGCGCCGGTCAACATCCACGAGGTACTCGAGCGGGTCCGCAGCCTGGTCCAGTCCGAGTTCTCGAGCGCTGTTCGCACCGAGCGCGACTACGACCCCAGCGTGCCCGACGTGATCGGCGACCGCGAGTTGCTGATCCAGGCGGTGCTCAACATCGCGCGCAATGCCGCCCAGTTCGTGACCTCCGGCCACGGCGGGGGGACCATCACGCTGCGCAGCCGGGCAGTGCGCCAGATCACAATCGTGCGCCGGCGCTACAAGCTGGCACTAGAATTGCAAGTGATCGACGATGGGCCCGGAGTCCCGACGGAGATTCAGGACAAGATCTTCAATCCGCTGGTATCCGGGCGCGAAGGCGGCAGCGGCCTCGGGCTTTCGCTCGCGCAGACGTTCGTCCAGTACCACCAGGGGGTGATCGAGTATGAGAGCCGCCCCGGCCGGACGGTGTTCACGATTCTGCTGCCGCTCGCCTGAAACTGCGGACGTGACATGAATCCAGTCTGGATCGTCGATGATGACCGCTCCATCCGCTGGGTGTTCGAGAAAGCACTCAGTCGGGAGGGTATCGCCCATAGCTCCTTCGCTTCCGCGCAGGAGGCGCTCGATGCGCTCGATGCGGGACCCCCGGAAGTGCTGGTCTCCGACATCCGCATGCCCGGCCCGTCGGGCCTCGAGCTTCTGCAGACCGTCAGAGAGAAGCATCCCGCGGTGCCGGTGATCGTGATGACCGCGTACTCGGACCTCGATTCCGCGGTTGCTGCGTTTCAGGGCGGCGCCTATGAGTATCTGCCGAAGCCCTTCGACGTCGATCGGGCGGTCGAGCTCATTCGGCGCGCGCTCGAGGAACGACGGCGCGACGCCGCAGCGCTCGAGCCGCCCTCCGAAACGCCGGAGATCCTGGGTCAGGCGCCGGCGATGCAGGAGGTGTTTCGCGCCATCGGGCGCCTCGCGCAATCGAGCGCTACGGTGCTGATCACCGGGGAATCCGGCACCGGCAAAGAACTCGTCGCGCGCGCGCTGCACCGTCACAGTGCGCGCGCTACGAAGCCATTCGTGGCAATCAACACCGCCGCAATGCCGAAGGACCTGCTCGAATCAGAGCTTTTCGGGCACGAGCGCGGCGCGTTCACCGGCGCGCAGGTGCAGCGCCGCGGCCACTTCGAGCAGGCCGAGGGCGGTACGCTGTTTCTCGACGAGATCGGCGACATGCCGCCCGACCTGCAGACGAGGCTGCTGCGCGTGCTCTCGGACGGGACGTTTTACCGCGTCGGCGGGCACCAGCAGATCAGGGCCAACGTGCGGGTGATTGCCGCCACGCACCAGGAGCTCGAGGCGCGCGTGCGCGAGGGCAGCTTCCGCGAGGATCTGTACCATCGCCTGAACGTGATCCGCGTGCGCCTGCCGGCGCTGCACGAGCGCGCCGACGATATAGCGTTGCTGGCGCGGCATTTTCTCCTGCACAGCGCGAAGCAGCTCGGGGTCGAGCCCAAGCGTCTCTCCGAGGAGGCGGTGGCGCATCTATCGCGACGCCAATTTCCAGGCAACGTGCGCCAACTCGAGAACCTGTGCCACTGGCTAACCGTGATGGCGCCCGGACAGGTCATCGAGCCGGGCGACCTGCCGGCGGAATTCCGCACGCGCGCGGCGCCGAGCGAGTCCTCTGATTGGGTCGCGGCGCTTGGCGCGGAAGTCGAGCGGCGGCTCGAGCGCGGCGAAACCGGGGTCCTGGATGCGCTCGGGCGTCAGTTCGAGCGCGTGCTCATCGCGCGGGCGCTGGCGCGTACCGCAGGCCGGCGTATCGAGGCGGCGAATTTGCTCGGCATGGGCCGCAACACGATCACTCGAAAGATCCAGGAACTCGGCATCGAAGGCGACGCCGAGGAATAGAATCGGGCAGGGGGCTATTTCCCGGCGGCTCGCCGATTTGCCGCGAGCCGTGCGTCCACCAACGCGACGATCTCGTCCAGCGCATCGGACTGCATGCCCTTCTGCGCCGCAACGGTCTTGACCAGTCGGTCGACGCGCTCGATGTAGGGCGCCCCGCTGAACAGCGTACGCGCCGCGGACGACGGCCCGGTGAGGCCTTGCGCGGCGGCGGCGTATTTCTCGAAGGGCACCAGATCGCGCGCGTCCGCGCCAAGCGTCATGCACAGCTTGGTCACCCAGTTGTACACGGTGCGCGATGCTTCGATGTCCGAATGCACGGCCTCCTTGATCGGCCGCATGCCGTCCTTCTGGATGCAGCGGTAGTTGCCTGCCAGCAGCATGCTCCACTTCGCGAGCGGCACGAACACCGAGTCGTGCACCTTGAGTTTGACCGGCAGCTCGATCTTGCCGGCGCCGGTGTCGAAGCGGGCCGCCTCGATGTCGGACTCGAGCCGGCGCAGGATGGCGGTGTGTTCGTCCGAATCGAAGCGGGCCGACTTGAAATTGGTCGGCAGCCCGACCCGCAACACGTTGACTTTTTCGTCCGGCGGGCGGGACGCCTGCGGGTCCGGACTGCACAACGTCATCAACTTGGGGTCGAAGACGTCCCAGACAGTGGGGTCGGTATAGCAACTCCGGCATGCATCCGGGGAAATGCCCGGAATGCGCGCCAGATACGGCAGCGGCGGCATATTCATGATCGACATGCAGGGAATCCGGGCCTTGGCCACAGCAGCGAGAAGATCGCGCACTCCGGGTGAACGATACTGCGGCTCCTGCATGGCCAGTCCCACCAGATCGTAGCCGGCCGGCTTGATCGCCTCGGGTCCGTCCGCGGAGAGCTTGCCGGGCAGCTTGCGCGAACCGACTTCGACGAGCCCTTTACGGCCCTTGATCGGCATGCGCACCCGGGTGCCCTCCTGGTTGATCAATTCGGCCTCCGCAGGCAGGCACACGAGCTTCACGGTGTGGCCGGCGAGCAGCAGCTTCGTCGCCAGCAGCGAGCCGTACGACGCGCCCATGATCAGGACGTTGTAAGTGGTTGGCATGAGACGGCTCCGATGAGCTGCAACAGGTCGGGAACCGGTGGAGCGCGATCGCTGCCGCCGGTTGGGCGAGGGGCTGCTCGCCCGAATCCCGCATCGTGAAATTCGAAACTGCTAATCGAAAGAGAGCCTACTCCTCTCCCTCTGCGATTTCATGTTGCGGTGCAGAATTCCGATCCGTAAAATCGCGCCATGCGACCGGCAATTCCGTACCCTCAAGGAGTTTCCGTCTCCGGCCGCATGACCCCGGAGATCGAGCAGATCCTGACCCACGACGTGCTCGCGTTCGTGGCCAAGTTGCACCGGCGGTTCGAGCCGCGCCGGCAGGAGCTGCTTGCCGCGCGCGCCGCGCGCCAGAAGCAGTTCGACGCCGGCAAGCTGCCGGGCTTTCTGCCCGAGACCAGGAAGATTCGCGAGTCTGGCTGGACGATCGCGTTCCAGCCCAAGGATCTGCTCGACCGGCGCGTCGAGATTACCGGTCCGACAGACCGCAAGATGGTGATCAACGCGCTCAACTGCGGCGCTTCGACCTTCATGGCGGATTTCGAGGACGCGAACTGTCCCACGTGGTTCAACATGATCGAGGGCCAGGTCAACCTGCGCGACGCGGTGCGCCGCACGATCACCTTCCAGCAAGGTGACAAGAGCTATGCGCTGAACGAGCAGACCGCGGTGCTGATTCCGCGCCCGCGCGGCTGGCACCTGAACGAAAAGCACGTGACGGTGGACGGTGTGCAAGTCTCGGGCGGAATCTTCGACTTTGCGCTGTTCTTTTTCCACAACGCAAAGGAGCTGCTCGAGCGCGGCAGCGGCCCGTACTTCTATCTGCCAAAACTCGAGTCGCACCTCGAGGCGCGGCTGTGGAATGACATCTTCAAGCTCGCGCAGGACGAGCTCAAGGTGCCCCAGGGCAGCATCAAGGCCACCGTGCTGATCGAGACCATCCTCGCTGCTTTCGAGATGGACGAGATCCTGTATGAGCTTAAGGAGCACTCCGCCGGACTCAACATCGGCCGTTGGGACTACATCTTCTCGTGCATCAAGAAATTCCGCTCGAACTACAAGTTCTGCCTCGCCGACCGCGCGCAGGTGACGATGACCGCGCCGTTCCTTCGTGCCTATGCGTTGCTCCTGGTGAAGACCTGCCATCGGCGCGGCGCGCCGGCGATGGGCGGCATGGCGGCGCAGATTCCGATCAAGGATGACCCCGCGGCGAACGAGCG
>Ga0214471_10000549_pt1 | contig 31824 bp, 27 predicted proteins | sample RVTome_5_FD_207665 | JGI IMG/M metagenome (GOLD analysis project Ga0214471, IMG submission 207665) | Soil microbial communities from uranium-contaminated site in the Upper Colorado River Basin, Wyoming, United States - RVT142D155 | ecosystem: Environmental > Terrestrial > Soil > Contaminated >... | reverse complement strand
TGCGGACCACGGTCAGCCACGGGCGCGCCTGCAGGGTCGCACGAACGAGACCCACGTGGTCGGCGGCGCCACCATCCACCCGCTCACCATCGGCACCGTCATGCTCCGGTATCCCGCGGTGATCGAGTACCAGGTGCGCTACACAGCGACGTCGGTGCGCCTCGATGTCGTCGCCGCCGACCACGCCGACCTGGCGGCCATCGAGGCGGACGTCGCCTCAGGGCTGGCCGCCGCCGGCAGCATCGGTGTCGGCGTCAGCGCCCGTCTCGCGACCGCCATCGAACGCGACCCCGACACCGGCAAGGCACTCAGGTTCGAACCTCTCTGACGCTGCGCCAGGAACCGCTCGCCCCACTTGGCGACATCGTGGACCGGTCGAAGCAGGCGCCGGCGAGGCCGGCCGGCGGGAAACCGTCATCGCATCGTGTCTCCGAATCGCGTCATTCGTCGACGATCGTCACGACCCCTGGGCCGGTATCCAGGGCGGCCAGCGTGCGGCGAGCCGCCTCGTCGATGTGAACGCGGGGCGCCGGTGGGGGCGTCCGCGGGTGATAGGTGCCGGGTCCGTAGAACTGTCCGTAGCGCAGCACAACACCGGGATAGGCCAGCACGGTGGTCTCGAGGTCGGTCACGGCGGCGCCTCCCTCGCCGGGAAGAACCCAGGCAACGCTCTGGGCGCAGAATCGCCCGACGCCGGCGGAGTGCGCCGCTGCGACGAGGTTCCTCGTCCCCTCTCGCCGGGTCCGGTTGTGCGACGACGAGAACTCCTCGATGCGAGTCGCATCGTCCGGCAGATCCGTGAGCTGGTGCATGACGAGATCCGGTCCGGATCGCGCCACGGCCAAATCGAGGGCCCCGGTGTCGAAGACGTCGCACACCACTGCCTCGGCGCCTGCCGACGTCAGCAAGCCGACCTTGGCGGGCGACCGTGTCATCCCGGTCACGTGATGGCCCGCCTCGACCAGCAACGGCACGAGCCGCAACCCGATGACGCCCGTCGCTCCCGCTAGGAACACTCTCACCGTATATCGACTCTACGACGCCTCCGGCACAGCCGATATCGCGCGGAGCACCCTCGCCTGGCGAGTGACCACGGCCAGGCGTGGCGATGCGGACGGCGGGTCGACACCCGATTGCAGCCCACGGAAGCTCACCGCGCCTTAGGGCCCGACCGTAGGTTGGACCGCAAAGGGAGGTCGCATGGGACGTTGCACGGTCTGGTTGCTCACGGCTTCACTGCTGGTCGGCACCGCCTGCGGGGGCGACGACGACACGGAGTCGCCCTCGCGAGACGACGTGGCGTCCACCGACACCGAGCCTGCCGGCGGCGAGCCGCCCGATGCCTGCTCGCTCATCACGGCGGAGGAGGCCACGGCGCTTGCCGGGTACGAGTTGGTGATGGGCCAGGACTCGCCGCTCGGCTGCAGCTACCTCCCGCCCGACTCCAACGTCGCCGACGTCGTCGTCAAGGCGGTGCTACTCGACGGCAACACTGCGTCCGTCGCAGCCAACGGATTCCCCAACGCCGATCAGATCATCGCCGTCGACGTCGGAGAAGACACCGTCGCCGTGACCACGCCGGCCGGCGATGCCGTGGCCTCGGTCATCACCGGGAGCGACGGGAGGTTCGTCGAACTGGCCATCGTGTTCGTCGGGATCGACCCGACAGACACCGCTCGCATCGAGGAGGCGGCAACGCTGGCGGTGACTGCGCTCGAGAGGTGGGGCGGCTGACCGAGGACCCGGGCCGCCGGACGCAGGGTGACCCGAATCCGCGGCGCCAAGTCGACGAGCGCATCGGCAGGCGGAGAGAGCCACTCGAACGCGATTCAGCGAAGGTACGTCACAGCTCGCGCAGTAGCCCGGCTGCGATGGCCCTTTCAGGATCGCGCCAAATCGCCATCGCGGTGTTCATGCGAAGGAAACCGAGCTTGGCGTAGAAGTCCTCGGTTCCGGGACTGGCGTAGAGAATCACCTTCCTGTGCTCACCGGCGAGGGCGACCAGTGCCTCGATCACCGCCTTGCCGAGCCCGAGCCCCTGGTGGTCGGGATGCACGGCGATGTCTGCCAGGTAGGCACAGTCCAGGCCGTCTGCCAGCGCCCGCCCCACCGCGACGAGGCTGTCGCCGGAGTACACGAAACATTTGAACATGCTGTTGGCGAAGACCACCGCCAGGGCGCCCGGTGGCTTGTCGCCGAGCGGTGCGATCCGGTAGAGCTCCGAAACCTCGACCCAATCCACCGCAGCGTCGTCGTACACCCACGAGTAGTCGCCCACGGTCCCTCCTGCTCTCGACACCAGCTCCGGGCACCACTATCGCGCCTGGATTCACGAGCCGGAGCTCGATGGGGCCACTCGGCTCCCGCCCGCGACTACTTGACGGCGCCGCTCAGCAGGCCGGAGACGTAGTAGCGCTGCAGGAGCAGGTAAACCGCGACACAGGGGATGACGGCGATGGTGACCCCGGCCTGGAGCATGCCCCAGTCGGTGCTGCCGAGGCTCGTCACCGTGCGGGCGGCGGCCAGGATCAGCGGCAGCGTCTTGGCACTGTCGTTGGTGAGCATCACCAACGCTCCGAGGAACTCGTTCCACGAGATGACGAAGGCGAACAGCGTCACCGTGATCACCGCCGGCACCATCGTGGGCAGGAAGACGCGACGCAGCACCTGCCACGAGTTGGCCCCGTCGACCAGGGCCGCCTCCTCGAGCTCACGGGGCACCGCCTCGAAGGCGTTGCGCATGATGTACAGGCTGAACGGGAGTTGGATCGTGGTGTGGATGATGGCCAGGCCGAGGAGGCTGTTGGTCAGCCCGAGGTCGGAGAACATCAGGAAGATCGGTGTGAGGAGAGCCTGGTAGGGGATGATCAGGGCGAGCAACAGCAGGACGAAGATCGCCTCCTTCCCGGGAACCGGGAACCGGGCGAGCCCGTAGCCGGCGGGCACCGTGAGGACGAGGGTCATTGCGATCGTGAGGATCGCCGTGATCAGGCTGTTGCCGATGTACTTGGGAAGACCCGACCCGTAGTCCCACAGGCGCTCGTAGCTGTCGAGGCTCAATTCGGACGGGAAGTAGGTCGGCGGCACGGCGGCTGCCTCCGCTCGCGGCTTGACCGAGGCGAGGATCGAGAAGATGAGCGGTGCCAGCATCATCACGCAGAGGATGATGCAGATGGCGCCGAGCAGGTACTTGGTGCGCCCGGCCCAGAATCGGGAAGCCCGCCCCCTCCCGCGACCCAGCACCTGGTCGACATCGGCCGTCTCCTCCGCCACGGGCAGTGGTATCGACGTGCGGATCACGTCTCGCTCCTCCGGGTGAGGATCATCTGCACGATCGTGAACAGCAGGATGATTACGGCGAGGATCAGCGACAGGGCGGCACCGTATCCCAGCTTGAGGTACGGGAACGAGTTCAGGTAGACGTAGAACACTGACGTGGCCGTCAGGTTCTGTGGCTGACCGGCGGTCATGATGTAGAACTGGTCGAAGGCGAGCAGCGACCCGATCACACTGATGAGTGTCACCAGGAGGATCGTGCGCCGGGTGAGGGGAAGGGTCACCTTGCGCACCCTCTGCCAGAACCCGGCGCCGTCGACCATCGACGCCTCGTTGATCTCGGTGGGTATCGCCTGGATGGCGGCGACGAACAGGATCATCCCGAACCCGAGCACCTTCCAGACGATCGAGATGATGACGGCCCAGTTGGAGACGTCGGCGTCGACGCCGAGCCACAGGATCGGGGTGTCGATGATGCCGACGTCGAGCAACAACCTGTTCACCAGGCCGTAGTTGGCGCTGAACAGCCAGTACCAGAGGAAGCTCGACGCACCCAGCCCGATGACGACCGGCAGGAACACGAGGGTCCTGGTGAACCTGCTGAGCAGGTTGTTGGCGCTCGTGAGGAGCGCGATCAGGTAGCCGCCGATCATCAGGATCGGGGTGATGATCAGTGTGTACTTCAGTGTGAACCGGAGCGAAACCCAGAACTGGGTATCCCGGAACGCCGCTAGGAAGTTGTCCGCCCCCACGAAGCGGGGTGGCTGGATCAACGACCAGTTGTTCAACGAAACCCAGACCATGCGGAGGAAGGGGTAGGCGGTGAAGACGAGCACGAAAAGGAGGGCCGGCGTCACGTACAGGAAGCCGGTCAGCCGGTTGCGCCTGGTGGTGTACAAGCCCCGCCTCCCCTCGAACGCCTGCCGGCCTCGATGTTATGCGCCTCCCCGCTGCCAAGGTCGGCCCCAGTTGCACCGCCGTGAGACGAGGAAGGGCCGCAGCACCTCGGAGGTACGGCGCTGCGGCCCTTCGACGTCGATGCTGTGCCGGGCACCCGCTACTCGTTGATGATGGCCTCCATCGCCGCCTTGGCGTCGGCGATCACCGTGTCGAGATCGTCGTCGGTGTAGTACACCTTCTGCAGCATCTGCAGCCACGGCCCCTGCGGCGCGTTGATCAACTCGAAGAACTTCAGGGTGAACGGTGTCTGTGCGATCGCGATCGCCTGGGCGACATCCTGCACGTCCTCGTTCGCCGCGAAGTACTCGTTGTCCGCCATGTCGGAGCGCGTTGTCATGTTGAGCAGCTTGGCGTAGACCTCGACCTGGACCTCGTCCGAGAGGATGAACTCCATGAAGTCGACGGCGTCCTCGAGCCGCTCGCTGCCTGCGGGAACGACGACGATGTCGCCACCGGCGAACGACGAGGCGTCGCCCGTCTCCAGTCCGGGTATCACCGTGACCCCGAAGTCCATTTCGGGGTTCTGGCCCTCGATGCCTGCGGCACCCGAGACCAGGGTGATGTTGAAGTTGCCGGTTCCCATGATCCCCACGTTGCCCGCGCCGAACACCTCGGCGAACGTTGCTCCGGTCTCGGCCTGGGCGGCAGGGTCGATCAGGCCCTCTTGATGCATCATCCGCGCCCATTCCAGGACCGGCTTGATGACCTCGGGCGTCACCATCGCCTCGTCACCGGGTTCGACGGGCTCGATCTTGCCCCCGTTGGCCCAGATCATCGGGCCGAACGTGAAGATGTTGCACCCGGCGCAGTTCCCGGGCAGGTAGTAGCCGTGGATGTCGTCGCCGAGCGCGTCGATCGCCACCGCCATGTCGTGCAACTCGGTCAGGTTCGTGGGGGGTTGCTCGGGGTCGAGGCCCGCTTCGGCGAACAGATCCTTGTTCCAGAACAGGGCGGACACGTCGGCGTAGAGCGGAACCCCGTAGAGGCGGTCCTCCCATGTCGCCACGTCGATGTGGCCCTGGCTCGCCGTTGCCAGGTCGGCGTTGTCGGCGAGAAGGTCGGTGACGTCCTGGAGTTGCCCGGCGCTGGTGAACTGCGGGCCGTAGATGAGGTCGAGACCCATCAGGTCCGGAACCTCACCGGTTGCGATGCCGCGCGCCAGAGCCGAGACCATCTCGGTGTGCTCGATGTAGGTCAGGTTGATGAAGCGATCCGGGTTGCGGCCGTTCCATGCACAGACCAGGGCGTCGACCATCTGCGCGTTGCCACCGGTGCGCTCCCACATCTCCATGGCGCCTTCGGCATCGGAGCGAACGGTGGTGTCGCAGTCGACGACGAGCTCACCTGGGGCCGTGGTAGTGGGTGCAGCTGTCGTGGGCGTCGGCTCCCCTCCGCCGGTCGTGGTCGGTTCATTGCCGGCCGTTGTGGTCGGCTCCCCACCGCCGGCAGCGGTGGTGTCCGGGGTTCCGTCTCCGCCGCAGGCGGCAGCCACCATCGCCATGACCAGTACCAGAGTCGCCAGAATCGAAAAACCGCTCCGTCGGGAATAGCCGTGCTTTCTCGTCGTCACCGGTGTCCTCCTCGTGTTGGGGTGACGTCGCAACGCCATCCCTGCCGCCACGGTCGCGGGTCGTCCGGTGGACCGTAAGCCCGCCCGTCGCCCTTGTCTCCTCCTCCGCCCTTCTGAGAACCGTCGATCGCCCGACTCGTCTCGGAGCGAAATCCTATGCATACAACGCAATGCTGTCAATCGTAGTCAAGGAAGGGCCAGCGTCACGGGGCAGGAGCGCGCCTCGGTCGGAGGGCTGGCAGGCCGGCGGAGCGAACCCAGTGAGTCCGGTCAGGCCCGAGACGCCTCACCAGTGGATTTGCGAACCACCAGGTTCGGGGCAACGACGTAGGTCTGGACGCCGCCGCTATCCGAGGTCTCGGCCTCGTCCATCGCGAGACGAGCTGCGATGGCGGTCATCTCGGCGACCGGCATGTGGATCGTGGTCAGGGGCGGCACGGTGTAGCTGGCCATCGGGATGTCGTCGAACCCGATCACCGACAACTCGCCGGGCACATCCAACTCGAGGTCGGCGGCGGCGTGGAGCACCCCGGTGGCGAGATGATCCGTGCTGCAGACCACCGCGGTCGGAGGCGTCCCCAGGCTCATGAGGGTGCGCAACGCGGCGTCGCCGCCGGCCGGTTCGTTGGTCACGTTCTGCACGTACCCCTCGGGTACCGGGATCTCCCTCTCCCGGAGGTGGTCGAGGTAGGTGGTGCGACGCTCACGGATGTCGCCCAGCGGCCGACCGCCGATGAACGCGATGCGGCGGTGGCCGAAGTCGATCAGGTGATCCAGGCCGGCCACCATGCCCGCCCGGTTGTCGGTGTTGACCGTGGGGACCCCTTCGAGCTCGGTCCCGTGCCACAAGGCGATGACCGGTGTCTGCGAGGCGCGGAGGTCGTCGAGGAACCTGGGCTCGTCCCTCATGTCCCCGAGCAGGACGATGGCATCACAATGCCGGGTCTCGAGGACCGCCTTGAGGGCGATCGCCTCGTCGGCCTTGCTGTGGGCACTACCGAGGACCACGTTGTAGCCCCGAGCCAGCGCCTCGGTGGACAGCGACTCGATCGCCATCGAGAAGAAGGGGTCTGTGATCTCGCGGACGATCACACCGAGCAGCATCGTGCGCGCCCCGCGCAATCCGCGGGCGAGCGGGTTGGGACGGTAACCCAGACGCTTGGCGACCTCTCGCACCCGCTCGCGTGTCTCGACTGCGATGGGGACCGAGGTGGGGGTGTCGTTCAGCACCCGCGAGACCGTGGATTGGGACACCCCCGCCGCCCGGGCGATGTCCTGCATGGTGAGTGGGCGCGACCGCCCCCTTGAAGATGTCACCTCGCCCTTCCTCTCACCGCCATGTCAGCGATCTCTCGATCCGGGCATGCACATGCCGCCATCGCCTCGCTCGTCGGTTCCGGCCTCCATGCCGTACTCGCTCGAGGCCCCCGGGAGTATCAGGCCCGCGAGCCTACGGCCGGCTTGACCACCTCGATCAACGTCTCCATGGTCTCACGGTCGTAGGGCGCCGGCATCTCGACCAGGACCGTGTGGAAGCCGACCTCCCGGTAGGACAGGAGCCTGTCGATCATCTCCGCAGCCGTGCCCACCCAGAAGGTCTCGTCGTCTGCGATGTACGACATCGGCGTCCGGTTGTGCTCCATCATGTCCTCGAGAGCCCGTTTGGCGTCGGCTTCCGTCTTCCTGATGACGATCTTGGCGCCCACGGTGCGCTCTATCTCCTCGTGATCCCGGCCGACCTCTTCACAGTGCCGACGAAGAACACCGTCCTTGCGGGCAAGTGTCTCCGGGCTCCCGAACGCGTTCCACTGGTCGGCATACCTGGCGACGGTCCGCAGTGTCTTGCGCTCTCCCGAGCCTCCGATCATGATCGGCAACCGGTCGCGCGCCGGCCCGGGGTTGAGGCGCAGATCCTGGAATCCGTACCTCCCGCCCGTGACGCTAGTCACCGTGTTGCCGTCGAGGAGTGATCGAATCGCGCCGGTCGCCTCGTCCATCCAGTCGAGGCGCTGGCCGAACCCTGTGCCGAAGTCGATGCCGAACGCGGTGTGCTCGAGACCGAACCAGGCGCCCCCGAGGCCGAGGATGGCGCGCCCGCCGCTCATCTCATCGATGGTCACCACCGCCTTGGCCACGACCCCCGGGTTGCGGAAGGTGTTGGCCCCGACCAGGAGCCCGAGGTCGGCCCGGCTGGTACCCATTGCCAGACCTGCCAGCGCGGTGTAACCCTCGACGATCGGCTGGTCGGGTTCGCCGAAGATCGCGTAGAGATGATCCCAGGTCCATATCGAGTCGTACCCCAACTCGTCGGCGCGTTGTGCCGCGTCCAGGAAGCCCGCCCAATCGCTGGCCTGGCTCCACAACACGGCACCCACCTTGAAGGGCGTCATGGCCTCGTCACCTCATTTCCCTAGGGATACCAACGGAATCCACCCGGCGCCGGCCAGCGCAATCGAATGTAGCATACGAATTCATGACGAAACCCGAGCATATCCGCCGATGAAGATCGCCGTGACCGGCGGCAGCGGCAAGGCGGGCCGCTGGGTGGTGCGGGACCTGAGGGACCGGGGTCACGACGTGCTCAACATCGACAGCACACACGATGCGAGCGCGCACGGCCTGTGCGCGGTCGCCGACCTCACCGACGCCGGCCAGGCCCTGGAGTTGATCGACGGGGTGGAGGGCGTGGTGCACCTGGCGGCCATCCCGGCACCCGGGATCCGTTCGGAGGCCGAGACGTACAGGATCAACACCCTGTCGACCTACAACGTGTTCGCTGCCGCGATCGCCGCCGGCGCCGAACGTGTGGTCTGGGCCTCCAGCGAGACGGTGCTGGGCCTCCCGTTCGACACCCCGCCGCTGTTCGCTCCCATAGACGAGACCATCGAGCCTCGCCCCGAGAGCTCCTACGCCCTGTCAAAACTGGTCGGCGAGGACATGGCCGCCCAGTTCTCCCGACGCAGCGGGATCCCCTTCCTCGGACTTCGCATCTCGAACATCATGGAGCCTGCCGACTACGACGTGTTCCCCCAGTTCTGGGAGGACGCCACTCTCCGCAGATGGAACCTGTGGGGCTACGTCGACGTCCGTGATGTCGCCAAGGCCATCCGTCTCGGGCTCGAAGCCGGTCTCAGAGGGGCCGACGTCGCCATCATCGCCGCCGCCGACACGGTGATGCCGCAACCATCGGCCGAGTTGTTGGCCGAGGTGTACCCCGACGTCCCTCTGCGCCGAGCCGTCGAGGGACGTGAGACGCTCCTCGCGATCGAGCACGCCCGCCACGTCATCGGCTACGAGCCGGACCACAGCTGGCAGGAGCACGTGCGATGACCGGCTCGTTCGACGGACGTCCGGTCGTCCCCGCCTCGGGGCGGCTGCGCCCACTCGGCATCGAGGACGTTGAGATCACGGGTGGCTTCTGGGCGCAACGCCAGGAGACCAACGCGAGCGCCACTATCGCGCATTGTCACGACTGGATGGAGCGGCTCGGGTGGGTGGGCAACTTCCGAGCCGCTCGAGAGGCCAGGTTGCCGGCAGACCGCAAGGGTGTGGTATTCACCGACTCGGACGTCTACAAGCTCATGGAAGCCGCCGCCTGGGAGGTGGGCCGCAGCGGTTCGGGCGACGCCGACGACCTCTTCACCTCCCTCACCGAGGTCATCGCCCCGGTCCAGGAGGACGACGGCTACCTCAACACGGTCTTCGGCAGACCCGGCCAGCCGGCGCGCTACAGCGACCTGGAGTGGGGACACGAGCTCTACTGCTACGGCCACATGCTGCAGGCTGCGGTTGCCCGCGCCCGAACCGGGAGATCGGATCTCTTCGTGGACGTGGCGCGCAAGGCTGCGGACCACGTGTGCCGCACGTTCGGGCCGGCTGGCATCGAGCGGGTCGGCGGCCACCCGGAGATCGAGCTGGGATTGGTCGAGTTGGCCCGACTCACGGGAGAAGAGCGGTATCTGCGTCAGGCGGCTCTCTTCCTCGACCGTCGTGGGCACCAGACGCTGGCCGACATCCATTGGGGGCGCTCGTACTTCCAGGACGACGTCCCGGTGCGGGACCAGGTTGCCTTCACCGGTCATGCGGTGCGGGCCCTCTACCTGGCGGCAGCGGCCGTGGATGTCGCGGTGGAGACCGATGACGAGGCACTGCTCGAGGCGATCATCGGCCAGTGGGAGCGCACCGTGGCCCGCCGGACGTATCTCACGGGCGGGATGGGCTCGCACCACGAAGGGGAGAGGTTCGGCGAGGACTACGTGCTACCACCGGACCGGGCGTACTCCGAGACCTGCGCCGGGATTGCCTCGGTCATGGTGTCGTGGCGCCTCCTGCTGGCGACCGGGGAGTCGCGGTTCGCCGACCTCGCCGAACGGACGCTCCTCAACGTGGTGGCAACCTCGCCCGCTCCCGACGGCCGGGCCTTCTTCTACGCCAACCCGCTGCATCAGCGGGTGCCCGGCTCGGTCCCCGAGCCCGACGCGGTCAGCAGGCGGGCCGCCTCGAGCCTGCGCGAACCGTGGTTCGAGGTCTCGTGCTGCCCGACCAACGTCGCCCGCACCTTCGCCTCGCTGGGCGCCTACCTGGCGACCGTCGACCCGAGCGGGCTCCAGATCCACCAATACGCCGACAGCCGCATCGCGACGACGCTCGACGACGGGCGCCGGGTGGGTCTGGAGGTGACGACCGGCTACCCGGTCGAGGGCACGGTCGTGGTCCGGATCACCGAGACCGACACCTCGCCGTGGGCCCTCACCCTGCGGGTACCGGAATGGGCGCACGGGGCGACGCTCACCGACGGGGAGGAGACCAGGACCGCCGGCCCCGGCACGGTCTCGATCGAGCGATCCTTCGCCGTAGGCGACGAGGTCCGGCTGGCGCTGCCGATGGGTCCACGGTGGACGGTGCCCGATCCGCGGATCGACTCCATCCGAGGCTGCGTCGCCGTCGAGCGCGGCCCGCTGGTGCTGTGCCTGGAGTCGGCCGACCTGCCCGCCGGACGCAGCGTCGACACCGTGCGCGTCGACCCCGGCTCAGGGCTCGTGGACCACGACGGCGCAGTCATCGCCGGAGGGAGCGCCCTCGACGTCGACGACGAGCCGTGGCCGTACCGGCCCGACGACGCCACCCGTCCCGGGAGCGAGATCACCCTCCCGCTCACGCCGTATCACAGCTGGGCCAACCGGGGACCGGCGACGATGCGGGTGTGGATCCCACAGACACAGCGGTGAGCTGCATCATCGGTGGTGGCGGTACCGCCCAAGCCAAGTAGCCGCCGAGTCGGGGACCGCGATCCGGCCGGTACCCGGCGCTGAGAAACAGGGAATCCTCCCCATGCTCCCCGCTTCGGGCTCTGGCATCGTGCAGCCCAATGGAAGACGGGCCGGCGAGAGGAGACGACCATGTCCGCCGAGGAGAACAAGGATGTAGTGCGGGGATGGTTCGAGGCGCTGAGCCGCCACGACGTGGTGGCCATGGCGGATCTCGTGGCCGACGATTTCGTCAACCACAGTTCGACGAACCAGGGTCGAGAGGGCGCCGTCGCGGAGATCGAGTACTGGATCTCCGCCTTTCCCGATGTTGCCGCGACGATCGAAGACCTGATCGCAGAGGGCGATCGCGTGGTGGCTCGCTTTGCCACCACAGGGTCCCACCTCGGTGACTTCATGGGCACACCACCGACCGGTCGGGCCGTCTCGTTCCAGGAGATCGACGTCTTCAAGCTCGAGAACGGCCTGATCACCGAGGTGTGGGCTGCCCCGGACGTCTATGGGATGCTGACCCAGCTCGGGATGCTCCCCGATGCCGAGGCCTGATCGCCGAAGCGGCTACGACGATCGGGCCCCTCCCGAGCCGTGGCGTAGGGCGAAGGCGGCGGCTTCGGTCCGGGTTCTCACGTTCAGCTTCGTCAGCACGTTGCTCACGTGATTGCCCGCGGTCTTGGTACTGATGAAGAGCCGCCGGGCGATCTCGGCGTTGGCGAGACCCTCGGCGACGAGACCCAGCACCTCACGTTCGCGGCGGGTGAGCTGCCCAGTGCCCTTGGGGCCTACCCGGCCACGACCACCAAGGGAGCGCAGGAGAGCATCGGCGCGGTCGGCGTGGCGGACGGCTCCCGCCTTCTCCAACGCGTTGGCGGCGATCCTCGCCTCGGAGGCGGCCTGCTCGAGCTGCCCCGCAGCGACCAGGGCATCGACCAGATCGAGGCGGGCACGGGCACCATCGAGACGCATCTGGAGGCGATCGAACCGCTCCACCGCGGCTGTCATCAGCGCTGCCGCCTCGTCGGTGCGCCCCTGGGCGATCGCCACGCGGCCGAACGCCAGTTCACGCTCGGCGAGGTTCCGATCATCGTCTGCCCTCTCGGCGAGTGCTCCGATGGTGTGCGCCGTCGCAGCGGCACTCTCGGTGTCGCCACGCCCGATCTGGACGGTGACCAGCATCGCCAGGAAGGGAACCGCACCCACCGAATCGGTCCCGATCCGTCGCAGCCGGCGTTGCAGCGCCGCGGCGGCCGCCGCCAGCTCGCCTCTCTCCACGTGGAGCGCCACCACGGGACGTACCGCCTCGGGCCGGGACTCGATCCCGGCGAGGAGCCGGTCCGCCTCCTCGAGCCGACCTTGGAGGATCCTCAGTTCGGCGAGCCGCGCCCGAGGGTCGACACACCGGGCTCCGTGGCCACCCTGCTCCAACCTCTGGATCGTCCACGTCAGCCAGTGTTCCGCCGATGCGAGGTCGCCGCGTGCGGCCAGCACGCCGGCGCAGCACGATCCGCAGAAGGCGAGGAGAGGTGCGTGGGGCCGCATCTCGAGGAATCGCTCCGCGATCCGGCCCCATTGCTCGAGGCGCCGCCCGTCGAGAGCTGCTTCACATGCGGCGACCATGTCGCAGCACGTCTCCGCGAACGTCTCGGGCCCTCCGGCTTCGCCCGCCGCGGCGGCGGCCATGGCCTCGTCCAGCCGTGCCATGCCATCGTCGACGCGACCCGACAACACGAGGGCGAGGCCCGATCTCGCCAGGGCCCGGATCTCCAGCTCGGCGTCGCCGGCCGAACGCCCGGCCGCCAAGGCGTCGTCGGCCAAGCCGGCCATCTTCGCCGGGTCGGTTTGCAGCCCGCTGCGAGCCAGGAGCACCCACCCCGTCACCGGGGAATCGCCGTCCTCCAGCAGGCGCTCGGCTCGGCGCAGCCAGCCACGGGCCAGGGCGTCGCGGCCGGAGCCGGATCCGTGCTCCAACGACAGCCACAACGCCGTGCGCGCTGCCTCGTCGACCCGCCCCGCCCTCCGGTACGCCGCATGAGCCCGCGCCGTCGTGGCGAGGGCGTCGTCGGTCTCGCCCAGCCACCACAACGCCTTGCCGAGGCCGTCCAAGGCTTCGGGGGTGACTCGAGCCGAAAGGGCCGCCTGGAAGGCCTCCCGGGCTTCCACCCATCGAGCGGAACGGAGCGCCTCTCCACCCCTTGCCACGTCATCGACGACATTGGGATCGGACACGAACACATCATGGCCCTGTCGAGAGGCCACCGGCAACGAGCCGCGGCTCGGGGCACCGCAGCTCGCTCGTGCGCGGCATGATCGGCCGGTTAGCGTGAGGTCGCCGTGAGCGAAGCCGAACGCGACGAATGGGACCGCCGCTACGCCGCCGGCGATTACCGGCCGCGGGCGTGGCCGTCGCCCTTCCTCGAGGGCTGGCTGGAGCGGATCCCGGCATCGGGTCGTGCACTCGACGTCGCTTGCGGAGCCGGCCGCAACGCGCTGTTACTCGCCGAGGCGGGATTCGACGTCGATGGGGTCGACATCTCGGCGGTTGCCGTCGAGCAGGCGCGGGCGGAGGCGCAACGGCGGGGTCTGGAGGTGAGCTGGCACGTCGCCGACCTCGACGATCTCGAGGTCGCAGAGGGCCGCTACCGGCTGATCACAGTGATCCGCTACCGGAACCGGTCGCTGTGGCCCCGACTCGTCGTCGCCCTGGCACCCGACGGATGGCTCCTGGCTGAGCACCACTTCAGGACCAGCGCCGCCGTCGACGGGCCCTCGGATACCTTTCGCCTCGAACCCGGCGAGTTGCTCGAGGCGTTCGGCGGCCTCCGGGTCCTGCTCTACGAGGAGGCCATCGAGACCGACCGCGACGGCAGCACCTTCGCCTTGCAGCGGATCGTGGCGTGCTCGGGCGACGCCGGCGTCTGACTCGCCGGTTCGCGCCGCCGGGGCCCGCCTTGCGGCACCTTCATCATGCCGCCAGGCGAGGCCGCCGATCAGATCGCGGCGGCGACCCGCTCCAACCTGGTTCGTACCTCGGTGGCCAATTCCTCGATCGCCTCGTCGTCCACCAGCGTGAGCACGGCGATCGGGTCCATGAACCGCACCGCCACCGCGTCGGGATCCTGGCGGACCACGACGTTGCAGGGCAGCAGGGCACCGATGTCCGGATCGGCGGCTATGGCACGGTGGGCCAGCGGAGGGTTGCAGGCGCCGAGGATCAGGTAGGGCTCACGCTCCACACCGAGCTTCGCCCTCAGGGTGGCGGCCACGTCGATGGTCGAGAGGATGCCGAAGCCCTCGGCCGCCAGCGCCTCGGTGACCCTGTCGACGACGTCGACGAACTCCGCGTGGGTCTCGATCCCGAACGTGTAGGTCATGTGCCTCCTCGGGTTGCCCTGTACCCAATCTTGGAGGTCACGGCGATGCCCGGGTAGGGCCATTCGACGGCCTTTGGCGACGGAGCGGGTGCGAGGCGACGACTCCCGCGAGGCGTCGAGGAACCGGCGATGTCAGCCCCCGTTCATCACGATGACCGGGCAGGCCGCCTCCGCAACCACCCGCTCAACCGAAGGGCCGAGATACAGGCGCAGCGAGCCGGCGCGCACCGTGGTCCCAAGGACAACGAGACCGATGCCCGACCGTGCCCGCTCCAGGATGGTACCGGCGGTGTCGACCCCGCCCACGACCTCGGTGGAGACCAAACATCCCACTGCGACTCCGGCACGTCGCACGTCTTCGACGATCTCCCTGCCTCGTTCCATGCGGACCGCCGCCGAGGCCGAGCGCCCGGTTCCGACCAGGGTCGATGCCTCGGCGGCGACCACGTGGAACGCCACCACCTCCGATTCGTACTGGGCCAGGGCGAAGGCGATATCGACCGCCCGGCGCGACGCCGGGCTGCCGTCCACCGGGACGAGGATCCGATCGGGAGGCCACGGCTCGGGCATTTCGTCCGCCCGTACCACCATCGTCGGGCACGGGGCGAGGCGGACGATCTCGTCGACCACCGAGCTGAACAAGAACGGCGACGAGTCGTCGGCGTGCTCGGACGCCCCCAGCACGACCAGGTCGTAGTCGTTGGCGGCTTCGTCGAGGATCGGCGGCACGGGATCGTCGCTCACGGCCACTTTGCGGGTGAGGTCGACACCGCGGGGGAAGCTCTCACCGACGCTGGATAGGTGCTCGGCGGCCAGGGTCTTCTTGCGCCGCGGCGACACCGTGAGCAAGGTCACGGCAGGTGGGGCGGCATCGCCGATGCGCTCGATGATCGCCGCCTCCACGGCGTGTAACGCGGCGATGGCCCCGAGCCGCGGGCGCACCGGAACCAGCACCCATCTGATGCCCGAAGCGACCGTCTGGCGCCTCACGTCCTCGAGCCCTCCGGCCCGAGCCAGCGCCCACCGCAGCGCCGCCGGCGCCATCAGCGAGGTCACCACCGACATCACCACGATCATCGAATAGACCTCGATCGACAAGATGTCCAGGGAGAGGCCCAACGAGGCGACGATGATGCCGAGCACTCCGCGAGCGTTGAGCCCGGCTCCGTAGGCTATGGCCTCCCAGTGGCCACGGCCGGCCAGAAGGCGCGCTCCTGCGTAGGCTCCCATCACCTTTCCCGCCGTGGCGACGGCGACGACCAGGACGGTGAGAAGCGCCAAGCGCGGTTCCACCAACGCCCTCAGATCGAGCCGCAGACCCGCCGTGGCCAGGAACACGGGGGCGAACACACCGAAGGTCACGGCTTCGAGTTGGCGCCCAACGTCGATGGGCAGCCGGCGCACCTGGCCGAAGACGATCCCGACGATGAACGCGCCGAGTAGCGCCTCGAGGTGGAGCGCCTGGGTAACCGCCGCCCACACGAGCGCCATCACCACGACGAGGGTGAGGAGCCGATCGCGGGACCGGAATCGGTCGCGCACCAGCATCAGCGCCCGGCGAACCACCGGCCGCACCACCAGCACCGTGGCGACGACCACGAAGGCGACCGCCCCCACGGTGCCGCCGATGGAGGCGACGTCGACGGTACCGGCGCTCGCCAACGACGTTGCCACCCCGAGCAGGGTCCACCCGAGTATGTCGTCGATCATGCCCGCGGCGAGCAGCACCTGGCCGAAGTCGCGCCGCATCAGGTCGAGGTCCATCAGCACCCTGGCCAACACGGGGATGGCCGAGAGGGCGAGCGCGATGGCGACGAACAGGCTGAAGACCCAGGCCTCGGCCGTGCCACGCAGATCTGCAGGCATGAGCGCCCCGAGGCCGAAGCCGGCGATGATCGGAACGAGAAGGCCGCCGAGACCCACGCCGACGGCAGTCGATGCCCGCGCTCTGATCAGGCCGAGGTCGGTCTCCATGCCGACGACAACCATCATCAGCAACACGCCGAGGAGGCCGACGAGATCCAGCAACTGAGACTGGACCGGCGTCGCCGGGACGATCCAGCGCTCGACCGCCGGGATCAGCCCCGCCAGGAAGGACGGCCCGAGCACCACCCCTGCCGTGATCTCGCCGATCACCGGCGGGAGCGAGAAACGGCGGGCGCCCTCGCCGAGGAGTCTGGCCGTGCCCAGCAACGCCGCCAGGCTGACGATGAGCTTGAGGGCGTCCCCATGGGAGATGCCGGGAAGAGGCTCCATGAAGTCGCTCCTTCCTCATCGGCCTACGGGGTTAGCTGACGGGCTCGGGCTGGAAGGTGCCCTACCCGGTGTACCGGGATTCGCCCCAAGAGATTGGGTCCCCCGCCCCGGCGATCTGCCGAGCTCGGCGTGTGGCGCCGAATGTACCGTGCCCGCCCGATCCTGACTAGATGGCGTTGCCGCACGCCGGGGGCGTCAGTCGGTGACCTGCCCTCCGGCGTCGACATCCAGGTCGTTCGACGGTGGATCGCCGTGAACCGTGAGACGCCCGCCTCCCGACACATTGCCGTGCACCGCCTCTCGGACGTCGATCGTGGCGCGCCCCCCGCCGGTCACGTGGATATCCATCGTCTGCACGACGAGACCCGACAGATCGACCTCCGCCCCGCCGTCGACGTCCAGGATCAGGTGGTCGAGAGCCCCGGTCGCCACCACGCGCCCGCCCCCGGAGGCGCTCAGGCCGACCAGAGCGGGCACGGTCACCTCGACGGCCCGACTCGCGCCGGAAGTGGTGAAGCTGCCGTCGGCGCCTACCACCAGCGTGTCGCCGTCGACCTCGGTCACGATCCTCTCCTGGAGGTTGTCGTCGTAGACCGAGACCACCGATACGGTCCCGGCCGAGTCGATCGTGAGCTCCACCACGATGCCGGCCGAGACTTCGAGGCGGTTGAACGCGCCGACTGTTCTGGCCTCCTCCACCACGGTGCCCGATCCGCCGGGTCCACATGCGCCGGCCACGGCGAGCGCGAGCACCCCAACGGCGAACCGGAGTACCCACGTCGCCGGGTGATCCGTCTCGCGGCGATCGTGGCCGGTTAGCCGTTCTCTGGTGATGCGCTGCATGTGCCGACCTCCGTTCGTTGCGGCTCGGCGATCGTCCGTGAACCGCACGCGGCGCACAACCCGGTTGACCGGCCTCGGACAGGGCGGGTTACTGGCCGGACGCGGCGGGACCCCCGAGGCCTGTCAGCCGCGCAGGTACAGGAGGACGGCCAGCACCCTCTTGGAGTCGCTGGTCGTCGTCGGGAGGTCGAGCTTGGTGAAGATGCTCGATACGTACTTCTCGACGGCTCGCAGGGTGATGACGAACTCGTCGGCGATGCCCTGATTCGACCGGCCCTGGGCCATCAACTCCAGCACCTCCCGCTCCCGAGGCGTGAGGCGGTCCAGCGGGTCGCGTTTGCGCTGCTTGGAGATCAGGGCCGAGACGATGGTGGGGTCGATGGCGGACCCGCCGGCCGCGACCCGGTGCACGGCGTCGACGAATTCCCTGACGTTGCCGATCCGTTCCTTCAGCAGGTAGCCGGTGCCCTCGGCGGAGTCACCGAGGAGTTGCATCGCCAGGCCCACCTCGACGTATTGCGACAGCACCAGCACCCCGACGCCCGGGTGGCGCTGCCGGATGGTCGTGGCGGCCCGCATGCCCTCGTCGGTGTGGGTAGGGGGCAGCCTGATGTCGACGATGGCCACGTCCGGCTCGTCGTCGGCCACGAGGACGAGCAGCTTGTCGGCCGTGTCGGCGGTGCCGGTGACCTCGATGTCGTGCTCGGTGAGGAGCCGCACCAGGCCCTCGCGCAGCAGCACGCTGTCCTCGGCGATCATCACTCGCATGGGATCTCCGCCCTGAGGCGCGTGCCGCTGCCTGCGGGGCTCCACACCTGCAACCGGCCGCCCAGGGTCTCCACCCGGTCGGCAAGCCCGCGCAATCCGCCGCCGCTTTCGGTCGCTCCCCCCACTCCGTCGTCTCTCACCTCGACCACCAGTTGCTGGCGCCGGAGATCCAATTCGACCACCGCGTGTGAGGCGGACGCGTGTTTGGTGACGTTGGTGAGCGCCTCGCACACGAGGAAGAACGCCGCCAGCTCCACGGCCGCCGGCAGCCGGTCGTGGGTCGCCCCGATGATCTCTACGGGGACCGCGGCGCGCGTCGCCAGGGACTCGAGGGCCACTGCCAAGCCATGGTCGCTGACCGCGGCCGGATGGATCCCGTTGGCGAGGTCTCGCAGCTCGGCCAGGCTGACGGCCACTTCCCGTTGGGCGGCCTCGACGCGAGAGCGAAGCTCGGTGTCCTCGCCGAGTCTCTCGCCGACCTCGCTCAGCTCCAGGGACAGTGCGATCAGCCGCTGCTGGGCGCCGTCGTGCAGATCCCGCTCCAGCCTCTTTCGCTCTCGCTGCTCCGCCTCGAGGATGCGAATCCGCGACCCGCGCAGCTCTTCGAGGCGCGCCCGCAACTCCACCTGGAGCTGGGCATTGTGGATCGTCATCGCCGTGGCCGCGGCCGCCGACGACAGCAGCACCGGCTCGTCGTCGAGGGCGGAGTCGTGCAGCAGCATCGCCACCGGCACGGCGTCGCGGACAATTGGCGTGGCCGAGCGCCCGGGGCCGATCGCGATGTCGATCTGCCGTCCCTCGACATCGGCGTAGGAGCCGTACTCCGGGATCCAGTACGCCAGCGTCACCGACGGGTCGCGCAGGGCGCGGGCCAGTGCCACCTGCAGCTCGACGGGACCCGGGTTGACGCCCAGGTCCACCAGCAGGTCCGCCACCGATGCCCTGCCGAAGTGCGCTTGGAGCAGGGCGACAAGGAACACGATCGGCGCCACCCCGACCACCGCGAAGGTCGTCAACCGAATGGGCTCCTGGAGCGAGGTCCAGTTGAAGTAGCCGGCCATGAGCAGCAGGGCGATCATCAACAGGCCGAAGGCGAACGAGTCGACGAGAAAGCCGAGCGCAGGACGCAGCGGCCGGCCGCTATGCCGGCGCCTCCGGATGAGGAGGGCGATACCTGCCAGCGAGAATCCGCTCACCGACAGGAGCTGCAGGTTCTGCAGGGCGTCGACGACGCCCTGCAGGTGGGCCACCGCCAGGACGTTGCGGGGATCACCCTGCCCCAGAACCAGCGCCGGCACCGCCAACCCAGCCACGCCATACGCCGCACCAACCACCGCCCGGTCGAGCCGTGACACGAGCCGGCCGCCGGGAAAAGCCAGGAACACGTGGAGGAACAGCACCGGGGGCAGGAACTGGGCGGCCAGGCCCACCGTGAAGAGCAGGTCGTTGTTCGCCCACACCAGGAAGTTGGCCGACGTAGCAAACCCGGCGACCACCATGAGCACGCCGAGCCTGCTCTCGGGTCTGCGACGCCACGCCACCAGGCCGGCTGCGATGTACGGCAAGGTGACCCAACACGCCAACAACGCCCGTAGGTCGGTCTGCGTCGTAGCGTCGCCGGCGTAGGCCAGAGTGACCATCGCGGCGCCGGCGAGGACCCCGGCTGTGGCGAGCACCACCACCGTCCGAGGCGACGGAGCGTGGCCGGTGCGGCCGGCCCGCATCATCGTTCCCATGCGTGCATCCGATATCGCCGAGCCCCCTCTATGGTGGAATGGGTGCGCCAGTATGGCATCTTCGCCCCATCGGACCCCGGGTCCCGAGGGACCCCTCGGCAGTTCTTCTCGCGGGGTGAAACCGCCGGCGCCTCCGGCGCGGAAGGCGCCGGGCACTCAGAACTCCTCGCGGCCGAAGCGCCACACCGCCACCGCCACGAAGACCACGGTGAACGCCGCCGTGGCGACCACCGGGAGGTACCAGTCGAAGCCGATCGGCAGGTCGAGGGCGAGAGAGCCGGCCACGTCGCCCAGGCGCCAGGGGGTTGCCAGCACGAGAGCCTCCGGCAGGATCCCGTCGAGGAAGGTGCCGGTGAGGATCAGGCCGATCCCGATGCCGGCCACCGGGCCCCGGCCGGCGAACAACGTCCCGAGCGCCAGCGTGAGCGCCACGTAGAAGACGAGGCTGAGCACCACGAGCGTCAGGCTGGCGAGGAGCGGGCCGTAGTCGAGGGACTGCGGCAGGAGCACGGCCGCCTCCACGGCGAACACGGCCGTCGGCACCAGGATCGCCGTCACCAGGAACCCGGTCGTGTGGGCGACGAGCTTCGCCACGATGAACGAGGCCCGAGCGACCGGCTTCGAAATCACCCAGGCGGCCGTCCCCAGGTCCTTCTCGCCCACCACCGCACCCTGGACCGTCACCACCGCGCCGATGGCGACCGCCGTCGTGGCCAACGTCAGGAACGCCTGCAACGACTGGCTCACCAGCTCGTCGGCTGCCAGCTCCGGGTCGAGGCTGGCGATGGCGACAATGCCGTTGAGCACCACCAGCCAGACCGCGGTGTGGACCCACCACACCCGGGTGCCGAACCACTGGCCGAGCTCCTTGCGGAGCAGATTGCCGAAGCCGCCGAGCCAGCGACGGGGAGCGGTCGGGACCAGCGGCGTCTCGGTGACCGCATCGGGCGTGAGAGTGGTGCTCATCGTGCGTGTCCCTCCACGAGTCGGAGGAACACGTCCTCCAGGTTGAGATGATTGCGACCGAATGCGGTGACGACGGCGCTCCCGTCGGCGAGCACGGACCGCAGCAGCTGGGCGTCCGCCGCGTTCTCGTCGGCGACGCCGACCGTGAACGTCGTCAAACCGTCCCGAGATACCGGCGTGACGTCCGTCACCCACCGATGTGAGCCCAGCACCCGCCGGGTTGCCTCTCCGTCGCCGGTCACGGTGAGCCGGTAGCCGGAGCCGCTGTTGTCGAGCAGCTCAGCAGTCGAGGCACTCGCCACCAGGCGCCCATGGTCGAGGATGGCGACGTGATCGCTCACCCTCTGCACGTCGTCGAGGATGTGCGTTGAGTAGAAGACAGTGGTGTGGGCGCGCAGGCGCTCCATCACATCGAGCACGTCACGTCGCCCGAGCGGGTCGAGTGCGGCCGCAGGCTCGTCCAGGATCAGCAGCTCGGGGTGGTTCACCTGCGCCTGGGCTATGCCCAGCCGCTGGCGTTCTCCGCCCGAGAAACCTCTGACGGGCCGGTCGGCCTTGTCCTCCAGACCTACCAGCTCGAGTGTCTCGTCGGCCCGCGCCCGGATCCCCTCGTCGGGTCCGGTGTAGAAGAAGCGCGCCGTGAACTCCAAGGTCTCGCGGGCGGTCATGTGCGGGTAGAACCGGGGATCCTGGGCCAGGTAGCCGACCCTGGTGCGGATGGCGAGGCTGTCGCCCACGCTGTCCAGGCCGAAGATCGCGGCGCTGCCCCCTGAGGGGCGGCTGAGCCCGAGCAGCAGCTTGATCGCGGTCGTCTTGCCGGCACCGTTCGGCCCGAGGAACCCGAAGATCGAATGGTGGGGGACGGCGAGGTCGAGGTCTCGGAGCGCCGTGACGTCCCCGAAGCGTTTGCTCAGCCCAGCGGTGCGGATGACGTCGCCGCCTCTCGCGGGCGCCGGACCCGTCGGTTCGGAGGTCGAATGGACCACCTTCGTCTGCATCACGACCCTCTCTGCTGCGTGACACCGAGAATCGCAAACCGCGCCACCGACCGACACCCGGTGGACCAGTGTCGATTGGGCCGGGTTTCTGGTGCTTCGATCACTTGGCGACCCTGGTGCTCAGAAACGGCCCGCTATGGCAAGCGGCTCCGGTCCTTCGACGGACGAGGCCGTCGCGGTATGTTCAGGCGATGCCAGTGAAGATCGGTGACAACACCCTCCATCGGCCGCGGCGAGCAAGGGTCGCTCGGGCCGCAGCGGCGGGTGTGTCGATGGCGCTGCTGGCCACCGGATGCGGAGGAGGAGGAGGAACCTCCACCTCCACCTCGCAAGCGAACGCACCGAGCGACTTCACCATCGAAGACGTCACCGCGGCGGGCGACACGATCGTCGCCGATTGGGGTGACGAGGACGGCTTGGCGGTGCTGCTCCTCGCCGTCGACGCCGGCTACTCGATCGAGCAGATCGTCGAGAATCCGTCGATCACCGCTGCCGGCACGATCGCGGGCATGGAACCGGCCGGCGCAGCGCTTGGATTGCTGGAGGACCCGCCGCCGGGCGTCGCCACGCAGGGAGCAGCCGGGGCGATGCTCGTGGCGTTCCAGGACGCCCCGCCGGATTGGACCCCGTCGGACACCTTCATCGACTTCGTCGACAACACCGCCGGCGATCTGTTCTTCGCGGCGCGCGCCCACCTCGAAGACCTGCGCAGCCGGGACGCCGAGGCCGACGAGTGGGAGCTGGCGATCACGACCACAACGGCCGGTCTGCTGGCGCGTGGCTACACGCCCGAGCAGGTGATCGAAGCCCTCTTATTGGGCCAGGTCGGCTTCACATACGGCGCCGGTTCGTCGAACGGAGCCGGCGTCGTCTGCTTCTACGTCGAGCCCGATCCTGCGATGGTTCCGCCCGGGACCGATCGCCTCGCCGACGCCTGCCCGGCCCTGGAGCGCACCGGCGGCGCACGGGCCACCTCCACGACCACGCCGACGACGTCCTCGGCCCCGCCGGAGCCGGCGACGGCGGTCGGCGACCGCTACCTGGGGAGCATCGACGCGGCTGCCACCGGAGCCGACCCGGATCTGGTCCTGGTGAACGAGGTCGACCTCGTCGCCGGCGACGACCTCACCGGGACCATCGAGCTCCTCGGCAACGCCGGGGTCGAGGGGTTCGAGGAGTCGGCGCCCTTCTGTTTCTACGTCCTGGTCCGGCTCGAGCCGGGACAGGTGCCCGCGGTCGGCGACGGCACCTACTCCGGTGAGGTATCTGCCGAGGGCGGTCTCGGCGACGGGGCCTGCCCCGGCGGCCCGCCCGCCGTCGAGCTCGTCGTGCTGACAGTGACGATCGACGCCGCCATCGAGGGTGACACCCTGACCGGGGTTGTGTCGAACGCCACCGAGGAGCCGCTCACGTTCACCGCCACCCTGACGCCGTAGATCGACCGCTTCTCGACGCGGCCGGACCGCTGCGGCGCCCGGAAGCGTCGCGACGTCGGATCCGGGAACCCGTTCGCGGCCTCGCGCCGTCAGATGCGCATGAAAAGAGTCATCGCCGCCATCATCGCCCTCGGGCTGCTTGCCGCCGCGTGCGGCGACGACGCCACAGGGTCGCCCAGCACCACCGTCACTCCGACGACCACGGTGCCGCCGGCAACCACGACCACGCCACCCGCCGATGTGAACCAGCGCGTCCTCGAGGTCAAATATGAGGGCGGATTCGTGCCGGTCGAGTTCATCTTCAACCGGATCCCCGCGTTCACCCTGTTCGCCGACGGGCGCCTGGTGTACGAGGGGCCGATGATCGAGATCTTCCCCGGGCCGTTGTACCCCAACGTCCAGGTCGCCGACATCGGCGTCGACGGCGTCACCGAGGTGCTGCGTGCCATCGAGGCCTCCGGGCTGGCCGAGATGACCGACGAGGTCGACGACTCGGCAGCCGACACGGTCGCCGACGCGTCGACCACCGTCATGACCTACACCGACGAGAACGGCGACGACCACATCGTCTCGGTCTACGCCCTCGGATTCGACCCTGCCAATCAGCTGCACCAGCAACTCCAGGCCGTCATCGACCTGCTGTCCCAGCTCTCCGTCTCCGGCGATCCGCTCGGTGACTACGAGCCCGATCGCCTCCAGATCCTGGTGGGGGTCGACAACGGCGAGAGCGATGATCCGCTGTCGTCCGTAGCGCCGTGGCCGTTGGCTGCGTCGTCGAGCGACGCCGTCGAGCTGTTCGAAGGCCTGAGCTGCCTCATCGTCGAGGGCGACGAGGTGGCGACCGTGCTCCCCGTCCTCCGTGAGTCGAATCAGCTCACGTTGTTCGACGAGTCCGGCACGCTGTACCGGCTCCTGCCCCGCCCGCTCCTCCCAGGCGAGGTCGGATGTGAGGCACTCGAGTAGCGCCTTCGCGTAACAAACGTGAACCCGGGGGCCCTCCGCTCTCCCCCTTCGGCGGAGGGCCCCCTTGTCATCACGGTCGGTCGACCGTGGCCCCCCGTGAGCCACCACTAATCTCGTCCCGCGGCGTGCCGGCGAAGGGGGTCTACGTCCGTGAACGAGGAGCTGCGCCGACTCGGCGAGGAGTACTGGGACTACCGGCTGGAGGTGGCGCCCACCACCGCATTCATGATGGGCGACCATCGCCACGACGATCGCTTCGAGGACGCGTCCCGCACCGAGGAGGACGCACTCATCGCCCGCTTGCGTGATTTCGCGGCCAGGGCCGAGGCCATCGACCCCGTGACGCTCGATGCCGACGAACACATCAGCCGTGAGGTGCTGATGTTCACCGCGTCCACCGACGCCGCCCTCGAAGAGACCCGCATGGCCGAGCTCGCGGTCAACCCGGCGATCGGCTTCCAGGCCATGCTCCCGGTGATCGTCAGCCAACTCCCGGTCGAGGCGCCAGAGCATGCCGAGGCACTCGTCGCCAAGTACGGGGCGATCGGCCGCTTCCTGCGCCAGTCGACGGAGCGCCTCCGGGAAGGCGTCGCCGGCGGCCGCACCCCGCCCGACGCCCACGTCGCCTCCACCATCGGACAGCTCGATGCCTACCTCGCCTCCCCCCTCGACGGCGATCCGCTGCTGGCGGTGCGCACACCTGCCGGCTTCGATGCCGTCGCCGCAGCCGCCTGGAAGGACCGCCTCGCGGAGGCTGTTCGGGACCAGATCCGGCCGGCTTTCGCCGCACACCGCGACCTCCTCGCCGGCGAGGTGCTGGCGGCGGCACGGCCCATCGATCAGCCGGGCCTGAGCTGGCTCCCGGACGGAGAGGTGGCATACGGACGGGCTGTCGAGCACCACACGTCGCTGCCGATGGACCCTCGCGAGATCCACGAGATCGGGCACCAGCAGATCGCCAAGCTGGCCGGCGGGTACCGCGACCTGGGTCGCGAGGTTTTGGGCACCGAGGACCTCGACGAGATCTTCACGAGGCTTCGAGACGACCCGGCACTCCATTTCGACAATGGGCCGGACGTCGTCGCCGCCTCGGAGAAGGCGATGGCCAAGGCCAAGGCCGAGATGGGCGCCTGGTTTGGGCGGCTCCCGGTCGCCGACTGCATCGTGGCGGAGACGCCGACCGGGCCCACCGCCTTCTACTACCCGCCCGCCATCGACGGGTCCCGCCCCGGCACGTTCTTCGTCAACACCGCCGATCCCTCCCGCTGGGGGCGCTTCGAGATCGAGGCGATGGCCTACCACGAGGGCATACCGGGCCATCACCTGCAGCTCGCGATCAGCCAGGAGCTCGACGACGTCCCGATGTTCCGCAAACACGCCAGCATCACCGCATACGCAGAGGGTTGGGGTCTCTACACCGAGCGGCTCGCCGACGAGATGGGACTCTACGGCGGGCCGCTGGAGCGGATCGGGATGTTGTCGGCGGATTCGATGCGGGCAGGCCGGTTGGTGGTCGACACGGGCATCCACGCCCTCGGGTGGAGCCGGCATGAGGCTGTCGCCTATCTGGCCGACAACTCACCCATGAGCATGGCGACCATCGAGGGCGAGGTCGACCGATACATCGGGATGCCCGGCCAGGCGCTCGCCTACATGATCGGCAGGCTCGAGATCATGCGGCTGCGCGACAAGGCGCAGAGATCGCTCGGATCACGCTTCGACATCAAGGGCTTCCACGACGTGGTGCTGGGCTCAGGGCTGGTGCCGCTGGAGACGCTGGGCCGCATGATCGACGAGTGGGCCCGCGCCGCGCCATGACGACCGCCCTCCCAAGACGAGCCGCGTCCTCGCATCGAGGGCCCGGTAGCCTCCGGGCGTGACCCACCACGAGAGCCGGCCCCGGCTGCTGGTCCGCATCATCAACTCCGGCGCCGCCCCCGCGGACACCGAGGACGAGCGCGCTGCCAAGGCGATCCTCATCGCCGCCTCGTTGCTGATCGCCGCGCTGTCGAACATCTGGTCGATCACGTTGCTCGCTCTCCACAGACCGTGGTCGGCGCTCATCCCGTTCGTGTACCAGGTATTCACTTACGTCGGGGTCATCGGTACGCGGCGGCACTTCGGCGCGTACCGTGACCTCCAGCTCGGCATCATGCTCGTGCTGCCGGCGCTGCTCCAGGGCACGCTGGGTGGCTTCGTCAGTTCTGGAGCGATGATCGTGTGGGCGTTTGCTCCCGCCATCAGCTCCCAGTTGTTCGGGGCGAGACCTTGGCCGTGGGTGGTCGGCTTCGTCGCCGTCGCCATCGGGTCGGGAATCGCCGACCCCTGGCTCGAGGAGAACGTCGCCCCCTTGCCGAGGGCGGCGAGCCTGGTGTTCTTCGTCATCAACGTCATCGGCGCCGTCGCCGCTACGTTCCTCGCCGTTCGCTTCTTCATCGCCCAACGCGATCGGGCCCGTGCCGAACTCGAGACGGAACGCGCCCGCTCCGAGCAGCTGCTGCTCAACGTGCTGCCCGAACCGATCGCTCGTCGCTTGAAGGACGGAGAGTCGACCATCGCCGACGCCGCCGATCAGGTCACCGTGCTGTTCGCCGACCTCGTCGACTTCACGTCCACGGCGGGCGGTATGTCCCCGGACGACCTGGTCGGCTTGCTCAACGAGGTGTTCACGACGCTGGACCGGCTCTCCGCCCGGCAGGGCCTCGAGAAGATCAAGACGATCGGCGATGCCTACATGGTCGTCGGAGGTCTGCCGTCGCCGCGGCCGGATCATGCCCCGGCGGTGGCGGAGTTCGCCCTCGAAGCCATGGCAGCCGTTGCACGGATGCCCACCCCGTTCCGGATGCGTATCGGGATCGACACCGGGCCGGTGGTCGCCGGCGTGATCGGATCGCAGAAGTTCACGTACGACCTGTGGGGAGACACCGTGAACATCGCGTCGCGCATGGAGTCCCATGGAGTACCCGGCTGCATCCAGGTGACGGAGAGGGTCGTCGAGGCGCTCTCGGGCCGGTACGTGTTCGAGCGCCGCGGCCTCGTCGATGTGAAGGGCAAAGGTGAGATGCCCACCTACTTCCTCACCGCCAGGTCGCGAGCCGACGCCGCGGACCTCGGAGCCGCGGAGCGCCACATCCCGGTGCCTCTGCCGCCCTGACCCAGGGGCCTCTGATCGGCTCGGCCGGCGTGCCAGACTGCCGACTGGATCGTCGAGGGGACCCCGATCGGATGGACAACACGCTGGCTCGGCTCGCCGCCGACTACTGGGCGCTGCAGATGGAACGATCGCCGATCACCGGGATGCTCATCGGCGATTTCTCGCACGCAGGCGAGATCGACGACCTGAGCCGTGCCGCCGAGGACGATGCGATCGACCGTGCCGCCTCACTGGCAGCTACCGCGGAGGCGATCGATCCCGGCAACCTGACCGGCGACGAGCGGGTGACACGCGCCGTCCTCGTCGAAGACGCCCGCACCCTGGCTTCCGAGCTGTCGACGCGCCCCGCCGAGATGGCCGTCGACCACACGATGGGGCTCCACGTGGTCCTTCTGCAACTCGCCGGCCATGTCGTCGCCCCCACACCCGAGGTGGCGGACTTCGTGGTCGGCACCTGGAGCCGGATGGGAACCATGTTCCGCCAGGCCGTGGAGCGCCTCCGCCAGGGGGTCGCCAAAGGCCGGACCCCGCCGAGGCTCGCCATCGAACGCACCATCGCCCAGATCGACGAGTACTTGGCGAGCGAGGTGTCCGACGACCCGTTCGCCAGACCGGCAGCGCCGGCGGCGTTCGACCGGGTCGCCGAGGTGAACTGGCGTGACAGGCTGAATCGCCAGGTCGTGGACGTGATCCGACCCGCCTACGCCGCCTACCGCGACGCCCTGCGCGCCGAGGTCCTCGTCCACGGGCGGCCGGAGGAGCGCTCAGGGCTGTGCTGGCTGGAGGACGGAGAGCAGGCCTATGCCGCCGCCATTCGCCGGCACACCACGATGGATCCGACGCCGCTCGCCGTACACCACATCGGGCTCGAGGAGATCGCCGGGCTCGAGGACGAGTACCGCCGGCTGGGCACCGGACCTCTCGAGACCGGCGACGTGGCCGAGATGTACCGGCGGCTGCGCGACGACGCGGCGTTGCGCTTCTCCACCCGCGAGGAGGTCCTGGAGGCGGCCCACGGAGCGATGGAGCGCGCCCGCGAGGCACTGCCGGGGTGGTTCGGGAGGCTGCCGGGCATCGGATGTGAGATGGCGGAGATAGAGGGCGCCGGCGCCTCCGACTCGACCCTGGCCTTCTACCTCGAACCGGCCATGGACGGCAGCCGACCGGGCACGTACTTCGTCAACACCAGCCGCCCGTCCATCCACACCCGATACGAGGCGGAGGCGCTGGCGTTCCACGAGTCGATCCCGGGCCACCACCTCCAGATCGCCATCGGCCAGGAGGTCGACGGGCTCCCCGACTTCCGGCGCCACGCCGCCATGACGGTGTTCGTGGAGGGCTGGGGACTCTACGCCGAGCGCCTCGCCGACGAGATGGGCCTCTACACCAGCGACCTGTCGCGCTTGGGCGTGTTGTCGTTCGACTCCTGGCGGGCAGGGCGCCTCGTCGTCGACACCGGCATCCACGCCCTCGGCTGGAGCCGGCGCCAGGCGATCGACTTCCTCACGGACAACTCGCCGCAGGTCGACGCCAATGTCGCCAACGAGATCGACCGTTACATAGGATGGCCCGGCCAAGCGCTGGCATACAAGCTGGGCCAGCGAGAGATCCGGCGTATCAGGGCGGCGGCCGAACAGCAGTTGGGAACCGGGTTCGACGTCAGGGCCTTCCACGACGTCGTGCTCGGCTCGGGACCGGTGCCGGTTGCCGTGCTCGAGGAAGTGGTGACACAGTGGGCGACGCGATGATCTCGCTGGACCTGGCTCGCCGCCTGCGCGACGCCGGGCTCGTATGGCATCCGTGCGACGGCGACCGCTTCTTCATCCCAGACCGCGACCTCGAGGGCCATACCTTCTCGATCAGCGACATGTCGGTGGGAGTGCGCGACGTCCCCGGAGGTCGGGAGATCGCCTTCAATGGAGCCGTCGAGTGGGCGCTCGACGCCATCATGCAGCGCGAGGTGGTGTGGCTGCCCGCCGAGGCCCAGCTCCGCGAGAGGCTGGGGACAGCGTTCGTCTCTCTCGCTCGCCACGGCGCCGGCTACCGGTGCATCATCACCGATCCGGGAGGCGGCTCCTACGACGCCTCGAGCGCTGCCGACGCCTACGGCTCGGCGCTGTTGGCGTGGCTCGAGTCCTCGCCCAATGTGGTGCCGCGCCTGGAGCTCGACGAGCTGTAGCCGGCCGTCGCCGACGCCATGGCGTACGGTCGTGATCCGTGAAATCAGATCGTCACCTCGGCGTCACGCCTCGTTCATGCATCAGGCCCAGCATGTGCGGGACAGGAGAGGGCGCCTCCCCATCGCGGCGTCGACTCAGCCCACCAGGGGGACCGGCAACGGCCGGGGCAGACCACGAGAGTGCCGTCCGGGCTTGGGCGGCACTCTCGTGTGGAGGTCAGGGTATGCCGGTCTCGCTCTCGCAGCCGGATGCGGTGTCGATGCCGGTGCCGCCGACACACACGTCATTTCCCGATCCGCCGCGCAGTGTGTCCGGCCCGGCATGGCCTCGTAGCGTATCGGCGGCGTCGCCTCCCACCAGGGTGTCGGCGCCGTCACCGCCGCTCACGACGTCCTGACCTGCCTCGCCCCGCAAGACGTCGTTGCCGGTGTTGCCGGCGATCTCGTCGCGCCCGCCCCCACCCCACACGCGATCGTTGCCCTTGCCGCCCGAGAGGTCGTCGTGGCCGGCCTTTCCGTAGATCCGATCGTCGCCGCCCCCGCCGTTCACCTCGTCGTCGCCGCCGCCGGCGCAGATGATGTCGTCGCCCCCACCGCCGGCGATCTCGTCGTCGCCGTTCAATCCCACGATGACGTCGTCCTCGGGGGTGCCGATCAAGGTATCGCCGACGATGGTGCCGGCGATCGTCGCCCGCTTGCCGGCGCAGGTGAGGAACTCCCAGGCCTGTATCCGGTCGTTGAACACGTCGACCACGAAGATGCGACCTTTGGAGTCGATCGCCACGTCCACGGCGTTGCCGAACTGGCCCGGGCCTGCGCCCGTCTCGCCGAAGGAGGTGACGAAGCCGCCGTTCGTGCGGAACACGCTCACCCGGTCGTTGCCCAGCTCGGTGACGTACACCCGTTTGTCGTCGTCGACGAAGATCCCCGCCGGGAAGTCGAGTTGGCCGGGTCCCGCGCCCGACGACCCGAAGGTCCTCACGAACGTGCCGTTGCGCCGGAACACCGACACCCGGTCGATCTCGTACTCGGAGACGTAGATCCTGTCGTCGGCGTCCACGGCGACACCAATCGGCCCGACGATGGGTCCGGCAGGCCCGCCGGTCGTGTCGATGGTGCGCACATGGGTCCCATTGGCGCGCAGCACCTGGACCCTGTCGTTGCCGTAGTCGGCAACGACGATGTGGCCCTTGCTGTTGACGACGACGCCAGACGGCTGGTTGAACTGTCCCTCGTTGGCACCGAACGATCCGAACGTCGACAGGAACGCCCCCGACTTCCTGAAGCGCTGGATGCGGTCATTGCCGAGGTCGGCGACGACGTAACGGCCCTGGAGATCGAGGGCAACCCCGTCGGGCGCGTCGAGCTGGCCCAGGCCGCCACCCGAGGTACCGAATTGACGGACGAACCTGCCCTGGCGGTTGAACACCTGGATCCGGTCGTTCGACCCGTCGGCCACGACGACCCGATCGAGGTCGTCGACCGCAACGGCGAACGGGTCGTTCAGTTGCCCGGCGCCGCCACCCGTGGTCCCGATCGAGAAGCGGTACACCGGCGGGACGAGCGTCGCCGCACCGGCCGGGCCGCCCGTCACGACGACCGTCACCGCCATGCACAGGGCCAGAACCCACGAGCGCGCTGGCCTGCGACCGGCCGTGCCGTGCACCAGGGCCGGGTCCCGGCTGTTCTTCATCCGGCGCTGCGATGCGGACATGTCACTCCTTCACTGCCGACGGCGTGTCGAAAGCACGCCGCCAAACCGGCGAACAGCCCGAACAGGGCGGTTCGCCGGGAGCGGAGAGGGAGGGATTTGAACCCCCCGCCCCCGCACACACCCGTTCACGGCAACCACCGTCCTCCCCTCCGGCACGTTCCACCGAGGCAACAAGACAGCTCAAATCACGGCTGAAACCGGCGAACAGCCCGAACAGGGCGATTCGCCGGGAGCGGAGAGGGAGGGATTTGAACCCCTCGCACCCTCCACGCCCACCAACCACAACCACCGTCCTCGGCTGCCGGCGCCTCCACAGAGGCAACAAGACAGCTCAAATCACGGCTGAACCCGGGCGAACAGCCCGAACAGG
>Ga0214471_10000548_pt1 | contig 31890 bp, 31 predicted proteins | sample RVTome_5_FD_207665 | JGI IMG/M metagenome (GOLD analysis project Ga0214471, IMG submission 207665) | Soil microbial communities from uranium-contaminated site in the Upper Colorado River Basin, Wyoming, United States - RVT142D155 | ecosystem: Environmental > Terrestrial > Soil > Contaminated >... | reverse complement strand
GGCGGCGCGATCTCTGGCGTGCGCACCTCGCGCATGAGGCGCGCGGCGGCCTGAGGCGATAGCTGGACCTGGCCCTCTGCCGCGGCCTTGATCGCGCGCCGTAGCTCATCCGACTGCGTGTCCTTCAGCAAGTAGCCGATCGCGCCGGCCTTGATCGCGCCCACCACGGCCGCGTCCTCCAGGACGCTGGTCAGCGCGATGACCTCCGTATCCGGCATCGAGGCGCGGATCGCTTTGGTCGCTTCGATACCGTCCATGACCGGCATCAGCATGTCCATCAACACGACGTCTGGGCTCAGTTCGGCGGCCATCTTCACGGCCTCGGCGCCGTTCTCGGCCTCGCCGACGATTTCGAGCTCAGGGTCGAGGCCAAGAAACATCTTTAGCCCCTGCCGCACCACGCTATGGTCGTCGACAACGAGTATTCGTATTGGCATATCGCCCTCCCGCGCCGCGCGCCGCGTTTACGCGTCACTAACTATAGCGCTCACCTGTAATGCTTAACTCCGCCTTTAGGCGGAGGCAAGCTCTGCCCCCTAGGTCTATGGTCGCTGTCGGCCGCGCGGTCGATTCGCCGGGCAGTGGAAACGGCGAGACTATCAGTGTGAAAGCAATACGAATCCTTCTGGTTGACGATCAAAGCAGCGTCCGGCGCGGCCTGGCGATGCGGCTCCAGCTCGAGCCCGACATCGCCGTCGTAGGCGAGGCCGAAGACGGCAACGCCGCCGTCGAGGCGGCTCAGGCGCTACATCCCGACGTCCTCGTCATGGACTACGAAATGCCCGGCATGGACGGCATCGAGGCAACCCAAGCGCTGGCTGACCTCGGCTCCGAGAGCCGCGTGGTCATGCTCAGCATCCACGACAACCCCACCGTCAAGCAGGCTGCTGCCACCGCGGGTGTCCACACCTTCGTCGCGAAGCACCAGCCGAGTGAGACACTGCTGGCCGCGATACGCAGCGCCGCCGCTCAGTAGCGCGACGACAACAACAGGGGGCCGGCGAACGCCGGCCCCCTTGCAGCGCCATAAAGACGGGAGAGCAGCATGATGAACTCGACCCGGATATCTCTGAAGGACAAACCCGGTACACTCAGCCTCATTGCCGTCGCGGTGATTACGGTCCACGTCATCAACGCTTCCTTGTTTCACCTGGACGCGGCGCTGGCCCAGAAGCTCGCGTGGACGGCGCTGGCGCTCGCGGCCGCCGCGATGTCTTACGTCTCCTACCCGACCATGAACCGGCTTCAGCGCAGCTTCCTGGCTCTTGCCTACGGCCTGCCCGCGGGCGTGGTCGGCGGTGCTGTCCATGTTGCGCACGTCTACGAGCTCGGCGTCGAGAACAGCAGCTGGACGGGCATCCCGATGCTCGTCGCCGGCGTTCTGTTAACCGTCATCGGTGGCACTATGCTGGTGCGGTCCGTTCACGATTGGTGGCGGCGGTTGGCGTTCGTCCCTGCCGGCGTCCTTCTCGGCTTCTTCGTGCTGTTCCCGGTAACCCTGGGCGTCTTTGCCACGAATATCCCGCGCGTGCCGACGTCTGCAACCGAGACTCCGGCCGAACGCGGCCTCGCCTACGAGAACGTTTCCTTCCAGGCGGAGCGAGGAAACACGCTGCACGCCTGGTTCATCCCCTCCTCCAACGGCGCGACGATCATCACCGTCCATGGAGCCGGCAAGAACCGCTCAACCGTCATGGACGAAGCTGAGATGCTGGTGCGAAATGGCTACGGCGTATTGATGGTCGATCTCGAAGGCTTCGGCGATAGCGAGGGCCGCGGCAACGCGTTCGGCTGGACCGGCGCTCGCAGCGTGCACGCCGCTACCGCGTACCTCGCAACCCGCGATGATATCGATCCGTCGCGCATCGGCGGACTCGGGCTGTCGATGGGCGGCGAGGTGCTACTGCAGGCGGCGGGCGAGTCGACCGACCTCAAGGCGATCGTTGCAGAGGGCTCGACAGCACGCACGGCAGCAGACTTCCGCGAGCTCAAGTCAATCGGCGAAATCGGCTACGTCCTCCACACGGTAGTTGGCGCAACAATGAGGGCGATCTCCGGCGAAGACACGCCGCCCCCTCTCATGAAGATGGTGCCTCGGATCGCCCCGCGCGACGTCCTCCTCATCGGTTCGCAGGTTGCGGACGAGCTTGACCTGATTTCGCGCTACAAGGAGCTGGGTGGCGAATCCTTCGACATCTGGTTCATCCCGGAGGCTAAGCACATCGGCGGCTTCGACCTGCACCCCGAGGAGTACGAGCAGCGCGTCATCGCCTTCTTCGACGAATCGCTGCTCCAAAACGGACCGCCATCGGTCACAGCACCCTGAGGCACGCGGAAAAGAGAGGAGCCGGCTTTGACGCTGGCTCCTCTCAGCGTTGTTCAGCTGCGACTAAGCCTTCGCCTTCTCCGCCACCGCGTCGAACTGCTCGCGGCGGTCGCGCAAGGCGTCCCACCAGTCGACGCTGCGGGGCAAGAGGAACTCGCCCGATCGCATGTGATACAGCTCCGGGCTGTCGACTCCCGGCGGCAGGACGCCGTGGTCGCGGAAGTCTTTCGCCACCTTGATCAGCTTGCGCCGCGTGCGAATGATCAACGCGTCCGTCGTGCCGAGGTGCTCGCGCGTGCGGTTGTAGATCGGCCCCATCGTCTCGGTGACGGCCATGTCCTGCTGGCGGATGCCGCGGATGCCGGAGTAGCTTCGCATCTCGGACTGCTCCTGGCGGTCGATCAAATAGTCGTTGGCCAGCGTCTGGTCGATGTTGAAGCGGTCGTACCAGCCCGTGCCGTTGGGCAGCCACGTCGTCGGCCCCACGGTGCCACCCTCAACGCCCACGCTGCGAGGGCCGCCGGCCCGGACCGCGTTCGGGCCGCGCTCGCGCGCCGGCAACGAACCGGTGGCCTGCGGCTCGGCAAGCTGGGCGTTGCCTTCCAGCTGCGGCCGCACCAGCACCTCCCAGTGCATGGTGTGCGAGTCGTCCATCGGCACGTACATACCGAGCCAGCCCGCCGGGATGACGGCGTAGAACGGGAACATCATGTGCGCCGTGCGCCAGTAGTACGTGTCGTCCTCCGCCGGGCGATAGGCGCCGTAGCTCGTGCCGATCGGCGTGTCGATGATGCTGAAGCGCGGCGTGCGCTCGCGGTACTGGTAATAGTTGAAGCTGCCGGGTTCGTAGTCCTCGGCCTTGTTGGCGCCGCCGTGCAGGAAGGCCGCGTGGACCGTGTCCATTTCGCCTTCCCAGCCTTGCATGTAGTTGCAGGGCCGGTGGATCATCGTGATCCGCGCCGGGTCGGTGTTCATCAGCGTGTGTTCGATCTCGGGCAGCGGCGGCGGCACTTCGCGCGGGCCCATGTAGGCCCAGATGATGCCGTTGCGCTCGTGGGTCGGGTAGGCCCGAGCCCTCACCTTGTTCTTGAAGTTGCTCTCGGCGGGCTCGGAGGGCATGTCGACACAGGCGCCCGTCACGTCGAACTTCCAGCCGTGGTAGACGCACCGCAGCCCCTCTTCTTCGTTACGGCCAAAGAACAACGAAGCGCCGCGATGCGGGCAGGCGTTCTGGATCAAGCCGACTGCCCCTGAAGTCGTACGGTAGCCGATCAACTCCTCGCCGAGCAGCTTGACCCGCAGCGGAGGACAGTCCGGCGCCGGCAGCTCGTCCGAGCGGATCGCCGGGATCCAGTACTGACGCATGACGTTACCCATCGCCGTACCGGGACCCACCTGACAGAGGATGTCGTTGTCTTCTTGGCTCAGCATCTTACGTGTCTCCCTGCTACTTCGGCTGTTCAGCGATTATCTGCCTGCTTACCCAGGCTTCGTCAATTCGCAAGGAGCATTTGCCCGCAACGCTACGACAGATTATCGGACCTGACGCCGATCGGTAAGTGTCGCCAGTTTGCCTTGGAGAGCGAGGTCTGCTGGGCCCTGCGCCCACTGCGCTGCGCGGGCGAACACTTCAGTCCCCTTCTGGACCGCACCGCAGGGGATTCCGGCAGTAGGTGCAGTCCCCAGGCTGCTGTGGCAAAATATCACCGCTTTCACACCGCGAATTCGGCGGTCGACCCCTCTCCGAGCGAAGGATCAGTTCTGGAATCGGGGGTCCGCCACAGGTCGAAGGTCAGGCGTTGGCGACGAATCAACGGCCCGTCGGCAGTCTGCTAGAGGTTTCGGTCCTTGGAAGTTTCGATTTTTCGGTTGATGGCGAGCCTCGTCGCGATCTCCCCCCTGGTTCCCAGCGCTTGCTGGCGTTCCTTGCTTTGCGCGATCGAGCAGTAGCACGCGCAGCGCTTGCCGGCACACTCTGGCCGGATGCATCGGAAGAACATGCTCAAGCCAGTCTGCGTTCGGCGCTTTCGCGCTTGAACGAAGTCGACCGCACCGTGCTTCGGATCAGGTCGCAAGAACTCTCGCTGGCTGACGGCGTAATCGTTGACGTCCGCGATGCACGAATGCTTGCCCATCGCCTGCTCAACCTGGGCAAGGAACAAGAAGGCGACCTGAGTGACCGTGCGATCTCAACGCTCTCGCTCGACTTGCTGCCTGACTGGTATGACGATTGGGCAGTGGCGGAGGCGGAGGAATGGAGGCAGCTGAGGCTCCACGCGCTTGACGCGCTGGCAGAGAGGTTGACTGCTGCCGGCCGCCTCGCCGACGCCACAAGCGCCGCCCTGGCCGCCGTGAAGGCAGAACCGCTGCGAGAAACGGCTCATGCTGTCCTGATCAGGGTCTACCTGGCAGAAGGCAACAGGGCAGAGGCTCTGGCGGCTTACGAGCATTACCGGAAATTGCTCAGTTCTGAGCTCGGCCTGGAACCCACCGGCCGGATCCAGGCTCTCATCGAAGATCTGCTACGCCCGTAACGGCACCGTGATGGTGCCCTCGCTAGCGTGTGGGTATGCCCCTTAACCGCACGGGCTTAATGATTATCCGCGTCTGGATCGAACGTGGCTCGTCCATGCCGCTACGCGCCCGAATTCGGCTTACTACGAATGTCGACGCAGGTTTTGAAAGCGAGAAAACTCTCGCCGATGTCGCGGCGGTTTCCGCTGCCGTTGAATTGTGGTTACAGGATGTCCTGCGCGACGGCGAACCGCCTTGATGATGAAGTGAAAGCGGTAACGCTGCCGTAACGCTGCTGAGCGCAGGATGAATTCCAACAACGCACGTTATCCAGGAGAAAACTCAATGACCACTGCAACCAGCCTGATTCTCATCGCCGTTGGTGCGGTCCTGGCTTTTGCCGTTAGCTACGAGGTATCCGGCGTCAGCATTCAAACCGTCGGCGCCATCCTCATCGTCGTTGGCGGGATAGGTCTCGCCTTCGCACTCTTGACCCTTGCCGGTTACGCGCCATGGGGCCCCGGCCGAGGTGGTACCGGTCAGCCTCCGACCAACGTCACGCCTCCTCCCACAATCGTCTAAAGCGTCGACCAATGCGAAGGTGTAGCAACGGTGCTCCCCGTTGAGCACGGTTGCCGCCGGACGACGCGTACGCCATGGAACGAAATGACCTATTTATCCTTGCAGCCCGAGCTGCCAAGAAGTGAACCAATCATGGAGAAAGGGGTTACAACATGCGTCTCGGCGGACTACTAACAGCTGTCCTCATCGTCCTCTTCGTCATCTGGGTTTTCTAGGTCCCTGGACGCCCAGGCTTCCAAAGCTAAGAAGGAGCTCAATGTGACCCTGGCCGAACTCTGTTTCATCGTCGCCACGTTGGCGTTGATAGTTGACGCGCTTCCAATGATCGGCATCGTAAGCCCGGTCAAGCTGCAATCCACGGGTATGGCGCTCGTGGCATTCGGGCTGGCACTCGGCGCGGGTCTTGCCAACAGGCTGGGCGTCGAGGGAGCAATCATTTGAGGGACCGGCGCGCCGCACAGGCCGAACGACACCGCCGGCCTTGAACGCAGCCTCAACTGCTTCAGGCAACTAGCGAGTCCTCCGTGAATCCTCCAACCCCGAGCCGGGGCTTCAAGCCCAGGTCTTGTCCAAGGTGTGGTGATGACCCTTTCTTCGATGAGGGTTTGCCGGGGCCGCGGCCACTTGCTAAATCAACGCCAGATTTTCACCTGCGCCTCGCGAGAGCGCAGGGCCAGAGGAGTTAACCAATGAGTATTATCGCGTGGATCGTCGTCGGCTTGGTCTCGGGCCTGATTGCAAAGGCCCTCATGCCGGGGAGGGAGCCTGGCGGGCTCATCGTCACCATCTTGCTGGGCATCGCCGGCGCCTTTGTCGGTGGCTATCTGGCAATTGCCATGGGAATCAGCGACGGCGTAAACAACTTCGACCTGGGGACCATCGTCCTGGCGGTCCTCGGCGCCATGCTGCTGCTAATCGTCTACCGCTCCCTATTCGGCGGCGGCAGGTTGCGAGTCTGAGACCGTCCGGGAGCCCAGGGCCGTAACGGCCGGATCCCGGCCTTTACCTCCGGGAACAGTCCCGGGCCAATGTGGTTTGGCGGCCCTGGCCTCCCGCGTTCTTCCGTCCGGTCTTCCATCAGACTAAACGCCGTGGTTCTCCACCAGCGGCGCCAGCGCGAATGCCTCCGGCGCCACCCGCCCCTGCTGCAGGTCCAGCGTCGCCTCGATGCCGTCGGAGATGCTGTTCGGCAGCACCCAACCACCAGCCCGCACGGCGTACACGTCGGGCGTATCGACAGCCGGCGGCGTCTCGCCGTGGTCTCGCAGGCGACGCGCCGCTTGCAGCAGCAGGTGGCGTAGGCGGATCACCATCAGGTCTGACGTGCCGAGGTGCTCCTTCGAGCGATCCATGACCGGCCCCATGCTCTCGGTCACGGCCTCGTCCTGAATGCCGATTCCCTTGATCCCGGTGTAACTGCCGTTCTTCTGGAACTCGCGGTCGAGCAGGTAGTCGTTCGACTTGTTCTGCTTCATTCGCCACGCGCCCAGAAACCCCGACTCCGCGGGCAGGTAACCGTACTCGGGGTGCAGCTCGTAGGCCGGCCTGATCGCGCCCGTCGTGGCCCAGGGGTTCGGCACGCTGATTTGCCACCGCATCATGTGCGTGTCGTCCACCGGCACGATCGCCAGCACGCCGATGCGCCGTCCCAGGACGCCGACCGGCGGCATCGCGTAGAACGGGTAGAGGTACTGCGCCACGCGCCAGTATGTGCTGTCTTCCTCCGCCGGCCTGTACGAACCGTAGGTCGCGCCCCACGGCGTGTCCGTGACCGTCATCTTCGGGTCGCGGCGCTTCAACGCGTAGTAGTCCATCGTGCACGGCTCCATCTGCTCCGCGCTGTACGCGCCGAAGTGCAGGAAACCGATGTGCGTCGTGTCGAGGTCGCCTTCGAACCCTTGCAACCACGAGCAGTCGCGCAGGAACTTGGCGACCGTGCAGTTCTCCGAGTTCGGCGCCTCCAGGCCCGGCAGCGGCGGCGGCGTCTCTCGCGGTCCCATGTAGCACCAGACGATGCCGTTCTTCTCCTCCGTCGCGTAAGCCCGCGCCCGCACCTTCGTCTTGAAATTCGACTCCGCCGGTTCCGACGGCATGTCGACGCACGCGCCCGTCACGTCGAACTTCCAGCCGTGGTAGACGCACCGCAGCCCGTCCTCCTCGTTGCGGCCGAAGAACAAAGACGCGCCACGGTGCGGACACGAATTCTGGATGATGCCGGCACGTCCTGACGTCGTCCTGAAGCCGATGAGGTCCTCGCCGAGAAGACGCAGACGCACCGGCGGGCTGTCAGGCTTCGGCACCTCGGTCGTCATCAGCGCCGGTATCCAGTACTGCCGCATCAGGTCGCCCATCAGCGTGCCGGGACCGACCTGCGTCATCGCCTCGTTGTCTTCTTTGCTCAGCATGACTTCAACCTCAACTGTGGCCCTTTAGCGGGGGCTCGGGGGACACCCCCGATTTCTAAATCACGCGAATTCTAACGCGTCAGCAAGTCTCGCATCCGGCCCAGCGCCGTCTCGATGTTCTCCACCGTGTTCGCATAGGAGAAGCGCAGATAGCCCTCCCCGTACGCCCCAAAGCTCGTCCCGGCGATCGTCGCCACGCCCGCCTCTTCCAGCAGCCGGTTCTGCAGCGTGTGCGCGTCCATGCCCGTGCCCGTGATGTTCGGGAAGGCGTAGAACGCGCCGCCTGGCGTGCGGCAGGTGACGCCCGGCAGGTCGTTCAGCCCATCGACGATCACGCCGCGTCGCTCGTCGAACGCCGCCACCATCGTGTCGACGGATCCCTGCGGCCCGCGCAGCGCCTCGATGGCGGCGAACTGCGTCGGCGCGTTGACGCAGGAGTGGCAGTTCACCGCCAGCCGCGTCGCCGCCTCGACCAGAGACTCCGGCCACACGCCGTAGCCGATGCGCCAGCCCGTCATCGCGTACGTCTTGCTCCAGCCGTCGAGCAGGATCAGACGATCCTCGAGCTCCTTGTACCCCAGCAGCGACACGTGCTCCTGCTCGTCGTACGTCATGCGCGAGTAGATCTCGTCGCTCATCACGGCGACCTGCGGGTGCGCTTCCAACCCCGCCACCAGCTTGTCAAACTCGGCCCGAGCCACGGTGCCGCCCGTCGGGTTCGCCGGCGAGTTCACGATCAGCAGCCGCGTGTCCGGCGTGATAGCGGCCAGCACCGACTCCGCGTCGAACGAGAAGTCGTTCTCCTCCAGCAACGGGACCGGCACCGCCTTCGCGCCCGTGAAGTTGATCACCGACTCGTAGATCGGGAACCCCGGATTGGGGTACATGATCTCGGCCCCCGGCTCGCCGAACATCAGGATCGCGAAGAACATCGTCACCTTGCCGCCCGGCACAACGACGACGCGACCGGGGTCGACGTCCACGCCGCGGTACTTCGCGATGTCCTCGACGACCGCCTTGCGCAGCTCCGGGATCCCCGGCGACGGCGTGTAACCGTGGTGCCCATCGCGCAGCGCCTTGATCGCCGCCTCGACGATGTGCGGCGGCGTCTTGAAGTCGGGCTGGCCGATGCCGAGGTTGATGATGTCGCGCCCCTGCGCCGCCAGCGCCTCGGCGCGCGCCAGGACGTCGAACGCAGTCTCCGTGCCGAGCCGCGAGATCGCTTCTACGGGATGCAGTTCAGCAGCCACGGCTACATCAACCTCGGCTTCGGCCCGCCATCGATCTGGATCGACGCGCCCGATATCCAGCTCGCGGCGTCGGACGCCAGGAACACGGCCGCGCCGGCAACGTCAGAAGGCAGGCCGACACGTCCCATCGCGATGTTTACCGCCAGCTCCTCGTCCGTCGCCGTGCGATTCGGGTCGTTACGAGTGCGGTCCGTCTGGATCAGCCCCGGCATCAGCGCGTTGACCCGTACTTTCGGCGCCCACTCGGCCGCCATGCTGCGCGTGAAGCTCAGGATCGCCGCCTTCGTCGCCGAGTACAGCGCCATCGTTGGACTCGGGACCAGGTTGAGCTGCCCCGCCACGGACGACATGTTGACGATCGAACCGCCCGTCTCCTGCTGCTGCATGATCGGCACCACCGCCTTGCCGCAGAGGAACTGGCTGCGCACGTTGGTGCTGAACGCGCCGTCGAAATCGGACGCCTCCAGCTCCAAAAGCAGCCCGCGTTTGAACGTTGTGCCCCAGCTCGACCCCGCATTGTTGACCAGCACGTCGATCTTGCCGAACGCACCCATCGCCGTGTCGACGATGCGCTGGATCTGCGCCGGGTCGCTCACGTCGACCGACACGCCAACCGCCCGCCGCCCCGTCGCCTCGATCTCGGCCACCGCGGCGTCGATCTTCCCCTGCTGACGCGCCGCCACCACGATGTCCGCACCGGCCTCCGCCATCGCCAGCGCAACCCCCTTGCCAATCCCGTCCGACCCACCCGTGACAATCGCCACGCGACCGCTCAAATCAAATCCCGCCAAGCCAACCTCCCGAGCTATATGCCCGTCCCTGTCCCGCGTTCCCTGTTCCCTGTTCCCGTCACGCATCTTGCACCACCAACGTATCCACTCGCCACCACGCTGCCCACTACTTGTTACTTGTTGCCTGTTGCTTGTTGCCTGTTACTTGTCACTTGGATGTAGACTCGCCTCAACCCCGCGTCCGGCTGCGCAAAGGAACCATCGCCATGATCATCGACGTCCACGGCCACTACACCACCGCGCCGGCGGAGCTACGGGCGTGGCGTCAGCGCCAGAAAGACGCCATCGGCACGCCGTTCAACGAGCCGCTGAACATCTCCGACGACCAGCTGCGCCAGACGCTCGAGGCGGGCCAGATCAAACTGCAGACCGACCGCGGCACGGACCTCACGCTGTTCTCGCCCACCGCCGGTGGCATGGAGCATCACGTCGGCGGCCCCGAGACCAGCCTGCTGTGGACGCGCACCGTCAACGACATCATCAACCGCGTCTGCACCCTCTATCCGGACAACTTCGTCCCGGTCTGCCAGCTGCCGCAGTCCCCCGGCGTCTCACCGGCGAACTGTATCGAGGAGCTGGAGCGCTGCGTGGAGCAGCTCGGCTTCGTCGGCGCCAACCTCAACCCTGACCCGTCGGACGGCTACTGGACCGACCCGCCGATGTCCGACAAGTACTGGTACCCGCTGTACGAGAAGCTGGTTGAGCTCGACGTCCCGGCCATGATCCACGTCAGCAGCTCCTGCAACCCCAACTTCCACGGCACCGGCGCCCACTACATCAACGGCGACACCACGTTTTTCATGCAGATGATCCTGTCCGACCTGTTCAAGGACTTCCCAACCCTGAGGTTCATCGTCCCGCACGGTGGCGGCGCGGTGCCCTACCACTGGGGGCGCTATCGCGGCATCGCCCAGGACGCGAAACGCCCAACGCCCGAAGAGCTGATGAACAACATCTGGTTCGACACCTGCGTCTATCACCAGAAGGGCGTCGAGACTCTGGTCGAGGTCATGGGCCCCGACAACGTGATCTTCGCCTCGGAGATGATCGGCGCCGTCCGCGGCATCGACGACCGCACCGGCCGCTACTTCGACGACACGAAGCCCTACGTCGACGCGCTAAACCTCAGCGCCGAAGACGCCACGAAGATCTTCGAAGGCAACGCCTACAAAGCCTACCCGCGGTTGGCGAAAAGGCTCGGGAAGTAGCCCTCACTCCCATTGCGAGGAGCCCAGCGACGAAGCAATCTCGGGCTAACGCGCCGCAACGGTGTTTAGGCGGCGATTAGCCCTCCAGGAACTCCAGCACGTCCTTGACGAACTTGTCCGGCACTTCCTGCGGCACGCCGTGACCCACGCCCTCGTAGATGATCAGCTTCGAGTTCGGGATGCCGTCGGCGTGCTCGTGCGCCATTGACACGTCGTTCGTCTTGTCCTCGGCGCCCCAGACGACCAGCGTCGGCACCGGGATCCACTTCAAGCGCCGCATCGTGTTGTACCGGATACGCGTGTCCGGGTTCGTCATATGCTTCATAACCTTGCCAAAGCCCTCGACCTGCTCCGGCTTGGCTCGCTTCTCGAGGAAGCCCTGGATCGTCCGTTCGCGGTCGGCTTCCGAGAGGTGGCCGCCGGCTTTCTTGATGTCCTCTTCGCTCGGCGGCTTCCAGTCGACCATCGTGGCCAGCGGCCGCGCCTGCGTGCCGCCCGCCGCGACCAGCACGAGCTTGTTGATGCGATGTGGGCTCTCGTAGCCGAACAGCGTGCCCAGCCAGCCTCCCATCGAGTGACCGACGAAGTTCACCTTCTCGAAGCCCAGCGCGTCGATCACCTCGCGGATGTGGTCCACCATGTAGCCGAAGGAGAACTCCTGATCGAACACATCGCCCTTGCCCCAATTGAGGCAATCGATGGCGATGACGTGCAGTTTCTCCGCCAGCGGCCGCATGACACCACGCCAGTTGTCCGCGCTGCTGAGGAACCCCGCGCCGTGCACCAGCAAGGTCGGGTAGCCCGTACCCGCCTCGAGTACTCGGGTCCGGCCGTGGCTCAGGTCCAGAAACCGCTCTTGAATCTCTACCTCTACTGCCATGTGCCCCTCCGCTGTCTTGGCTACTGCCGTTGTTGCTGTCCGTAAGGCAGAGCATTGACCGACTGCTGTCGCGTGTCAACGGCGGGGAGAGCAGACAACAGAGAACAGATAACAGGCGCCAGAGCCTGCTATCTGCGCCAAACCCTGTCCTCTGCTAACGTCCCGCGTGCAATAATCCAGCCGTTAACAATTAGCCGTTGAGGAGGAACAAAATGGCGCGAATCGAACTCATCACGTCCAAAGACCAGATCCCGGAAGACCGGCACCAGGAATACGACGAGATCGTCGGCGTCCTCGGAAACGTCGGCGGCCCCTTCGGCGTCCTCATGCACAGTCCCGGCTTGGCGGAAATGGTCTGCAAGACCGGCGCCCACGTCCGCCTCCAGAGCAGCCTGACCATGGTCGAGCGCGAGCTCTGCATCCTCTCGCTCTGCCGCGAGCGTGACGCCGCCTACGAATGGGCTGCCCACGTCGGCACCGCGCGCAAGGCCGGCATGCGCGAAGAGGCGATCGACGTCATGCGCAGCGGTGGCGACCCCAGCGGCCTGGAGCCGGACGAGCGCGACATCATCACCTACTCCCGTCAGCTCCTGCGCGACAACAAGGTGGACGACGCCCTCTTCAACTCAATGCTCGCCCGCCACGACGCGCGCTGGATGGTCGAGATCACCGCTACGCTTGGGCAATACTCCTACATCTCGTGCATCAACAACGCCTTCGCCATGGTGCCGCGTGAGGGCGCCGAGGTCCTGCCCGTCAACAAATGACAGCCACCGGTGAAGTCTTCCGTCCTGGGTGAGGGTGAGCAATCTGCCTCACATATCAAACAGCCCTCGGCAACGCATTCCACCCAACGCTCCGTCTCAACCAGCCCCTCTCCTCGCAAGGAGAGGGGCGCGCGGCAGCGGGGGTGAGGTAACCAGCATGTATAATGTGAAGTGACCTTCCGCCATAAAGGAACATACGCAGCTCCCTGGGCCGCAATCCGGCCCGGGGAGTTTGCTGAATAGAGGACCCTATAGCCTTCCACGCCTCCAACATCCGCAACATCGCGATCATCGCCCACGTTGACCACGGCAAGACCACCCTCGTCGACCAGATGCTCAGCCAGACCGGCGCGTTTCGCGAGAATCAGGCTGTCGCCGTGCGCGTGATGGACTCGAACGAACTCGAACGCGAGCGCGGCATCACGATCCTGGCCAAGAACACCGCCGTCTTCTACAAGGACACCAAGATCAACATCGTCGACACCCCCGGCCACGCCGACTTCGGCGGCGAAGTCGAGCGCACGCTGACCATGGTCGATGGCGTGCTGCTCCTCGTCGACGCCGCCGAAGGCCCGCTGCCCGGCACGCGCTTCGTCCTGCGCAAGGCCCTCGACCTCAAGCTCAAGCCCATCGTCGTGATCAACAAGACGGACCGCAAAGACGCCCGCGCCTACGAGGTGCTGGACGAGGTCTTCGAGCTCTTCATGTCGCTCGGCGCCGACGACGAGCAGCTCGACTTCCCCACCCTCTTCACGGTCGCCACCCACGGCATCGCCCGCCGTGACCTCAAGGACGAGGGCACCACGCTCGAACCGCTGTTCGAGACGATCCTCGATACCGTGCCGGCGCCGCCCGGCGACACCGAATCGCCGTTCCAGATGCTGATCACCACCATCGACTACAACGAGTACGTCGGCAGGCTCGGCATCGGCCGTATTGCGCGCGGCACCATCCGTCTCGGCTCGCCGATGAAGGTGGTACACCACGACGGCGTCGCCGAAGACGCGCGCGTCACTAAGATCTACACCTTCGACGGGCTCAAGCGGACCGAAGTGGAGCAAGCCTCCGCGGGCGACGTGATCGCCATCGCAGGCATGGAAGACGTCGGCATCGGTGAAACGCTGGCCGACGCCGCCGACCCGACGCCGCTCTCCTTCGTCTCGATCGAAGAGCCCACCATGTCGATGGACTTCCTCGTCAATAACTCACCCTTCGCCGGCCAGGAGGGACGATTCGTCACGACTCGCAACCTCGCTGCCCGCCTCCAGCGCGAGCTGCGCTCCAACGTCTCCCTCCGTGTCGAGCCGACCGAAACGCCGGAATGCTTCCGCGTCAGCGGCCGCGGCGAGCTGCACCTCGCGATCCTCATCGAGACGATGCGCCGTGAGGGCTACGAGTTCCAGGTCTCGCGCCCGGAGGTTATCCTCAGGACCGTCGACGGCGTCCTCAGCGAGCCGGTCGAAGACCTGGTCGTCGAGGTGCCGGAAGAGCACGTCGGCGCCGTCATCGAAAACCTCGGCAAGCGGCGCGGCGAGATGATCAACATGACCACCGGCAGCGACGGCACTCGCATCGAGTTCCGCGTCCCCTCCCGCGGCCTGTTCGGCTTCCGCAACGAGCTGCTGACTCAGACCCGGGGCACCGGTATCGTGCACCAGAACCTCCACGGCTACGAGCCGTACAAGGGCGAATTCCCCGAGCGTAACCGCGGCGCGCTGGTTGCCATGGAAGCCGGTACCGCCATCCCGTACAGCATCTTCCGCCTTCAGGACCGCGGCACCTTCTTCATCGAGCCCGGCACCAAGGTCTACGCCGGCATGGTCGTCGGCGAGAACAAGCGCAACCAGGACATGCCGATCAACGTCTGCAAGACGAAGCAGCTCACCAACGTCCGCGCCGTCGGCTCCGACGACACGGTCCACCTCGAGCCGCCGCGCCTCATGAGCCTCGATCAGTCCCTCGAGTGGCTCTCAACCGACGAGTACCTCGAGGTCACGCCCGAGTCGATCCGCATCCGCAAGCGCGACATTCGCGCCGGCAAGATCAGGCCCAGCAAAGCCGTCTGACACACCCTGTCATTCCAAGCAGGCCACAACCGGCGAACCAACCTCATGTCACGCCTCGCGCCTCTTGCTGGTCTACTCCGCTCTCGCTTAGGGAGAGGGTGCTGCGCCACATCCCAAACGGAAACCTCCACGCAGTCGCATCCAGTCGTTGCGAAGCGGCCACCGGCAGACGAGGCATTAACAACCGTCATTGCGAGGCGGCGACAGCCAACGAAGCAATCTCACGAGGTTCACGAAACGCTACGATTGACAGATACCGCCTCGGCCGGCCTCCCCCTCGTGCCGTTCGCTTTCCTCCCCAGAGCAAGTCACGTAGATTACGCGTACCCCCGTCTTTCATAGGGAGGCGAGCCTTGGGCACGTATCGCATGTACACCGGCGCCGACGGCAAAGCGACCTGGGAAGAAATCGACCTCGCTAAGCAGGCTGACTGGCTAAGCGGCCTCGACGTGACGAAGATCCGCTTCGGCTCACGCGCGCCCGGCGTCATGCAGGACTGGCATCCCGCGCCGCAGCGTCAGTTCGTCATCATCCTCTCCGGTTCGCTGGAGATTGGCTTCGAAGACGGCTCGAAGAAGGTATTCGGCGCCGGCGATGCCCGCCTCGTCGAGGACACCACCGGCAAGGGCCACACGACCATCGCCCTCGGCCACGAGCCCTGCGTCACCGCGACGGTCGGCCTGAAGGACCAGGGCTGAGCCGTGAAGCTGACCATCCTCGGTACCGGATCTCCTTCCCCCAACCTCCAGCGCCGCGGCCCCTCCCAGACCATCGAGTGCGGCGATGACTTGATCCTGGTCGACACCGGCGCCGGTACGCTGCACCGCCTCGTCGAGGCTGGCTTCCCCACGCTACCGATCACCGCCATCGCTTTCACCCACCTGCACTCTGACCACGTCACCGGCCTGCTCGACGTCCTCTGGGCCGGGTGGATCCAGCGCCGCTGGCAGACGGCGCCCACCATTTACGGCCCGCCCGGCACAAAGCACTTCGTCGACCACCTGATCGAGGCAATGGCGTACGACATCCGCGTCCGCCTCGGACCCGTCCTCAAGCGCGAGAACCTTGTGCCGCCCGTCGTCGAGATCGAGGAGGGCTGGAACACGTCCGGCAAAGACTGGCAGCTCTCCGCCTTCCGCGTCGAGCACATGCCCGTCGATCAGGCCTTCGGTTTCCGCATCGACCAGGACGGCTCCTCCATCGTCATCTCCGGCGATACAAAGGCCAGCGAGAACCTGATGACGCGATCCAAGGACGCCGACATCCTGGTCCACGAAGTGTTCTGGGCCCAGGGCCTGCGCGACCTCAGCGCGTCCGCGCCCGACCCGCAAGAACGCGCCCGTTTCCAGCTCCTCAACACCTACCACACCTCGTCGGAGGACGTTGGCAAGGTCGCCAACAACGCCAACGCCAGGCACCTCGTGCTCAGCCACATCATCCGCCCGCAACCCGACGCCGACTTCTCAAAGGACATCTCGCCCGATTACGGCGGCAAGCTCACCGTCGGCGAAGACCTCATGACCTTCGAGGTCTAACCCCCCCCCGTCATTGCGAGGAAGCCGGAGGCAGACGAGGCAATCTCACGAGGTTAGACGACGCCTCGCCCTCGGCTGATCCCCTCTCCTTCCAGGAGAGGGTTAGGGTGAGGTGGTACCAAGACGGCGCTACCGGAGTTCAGAATTCACCCGTCCCTGCGAGGCGACGCCCGCCGACGCGCCATCTCACGAGGTTTGAGACCGCCTCGATCCACGAGTCCGCATCACGCCTCCAGTCATTGCGAGGAGCCGGAGGCGGACGAAGCAATCTCACGAGGTTTCAGGACGCCGCGATCGACCGGAGATTCCCGCGTCGTCTACGGTCTCCCTTCACTGACGGCGACGTAGAATGACCTTCGCACCGTTCTGAACAGGAGACCGCGTTGAAAGTTATCTCGTTCACCCTCATGGCCTACCCCTACCTGCCGGACGACTTCGAGAAGCAATACCACAGCGTCTACATCGATATCCCGTCAGAGCTCTACGACCCGGCGCTCGGCCACAAGGCCTACAACGACTACCTCGACGAGCTGGAGCTCGCCGCGTCGCTCGGCTTCGACGGCGTCGGCATGAACGAGCACCACTCCAACGCCTACGGCCTCATGCCTTCACCGAACCTCATGGCGGCATCGCTGGCGCGGCGCACCAAAGACTGCGCCCTCGTCGTCCTCGGCGACAGCATCGTCCTGCACAACCCGTCGACCCGCATCGCCGAAGAGTTCGCGATGATGGACGTGATGAGCGGTGGGCGCATGATCGCCGGCTTCCCGCTCGGCACCGCCATGGACACGAACTACGCCTACGGCCAGACGCCGATCACGATGCGCGACAAGTACCGCGAAGCGCACGACCTGATCATCAAGGCCTGGACCGAGCCGGAGCCGTTCAGCTGGAACGGCAAGTACAACCAGCTGCGCTACGTCAACATCTGGCCCCGGCCCCTCCAGAAGCCCCACCCGCCGATCTGGATCCCCGGCGGCTCGTCGCCCGAGACCTGGGAGTGGGTCATCGAGCACGACTACCTCTACGCCCACACCAGCGTCAGTGGCCACACCCGCGCCAAATACTTCCTCGACCACTACTACTCGATGGTCGAAGCCGCCGGCAAAGAGCCCAACCCCTACCGCCTCGCCACGACTCAACCCGTCTTCGTCGCCAACAGCGAGTCCGAGGCCGAAGAGATGTACTCCGAGGCCGTCGACTACTTCTTCGACAAGTGCCGCCACATCTACCCCGGCTTCGCCAACGTCCCCGGCTACCAGACGATGCGCGGCATCAAGGAGACGCTGGACGCGCGCAGCCGCGGCGTCGGTGGCTACGGCGAAGGCATGGCCAATTGGAAGGAGCGCGTCGCCGCGGGCGCCGTGGTCGCCGGCACGCCGGACCAGGTCGCCGAGCGCCTGCGCGACTACTGCAAGACGATGCGCATCGGCCACCTGTTGGCGCTGCTCCAATTCGGCAACCTCGACCGCGAGCGCACCATGTTCAACGTAAAGCTATTCGCCGAGAAGGTCCTGCCGCAGCTCAAGGACCTCTGGGAGGACGAATGGGAAGACCACTGGTGGATCAACCCGCTATCCGCCAACAAACGCGCCGCCATCGCCACCCGCTAGCGCGGATGTAGCTGCAGACCTTTAGGTCTGCGCGAATAGGCGCGTACTTCGCTTCTCGGTCAGGTCCCTTTGGGCTCGTCCTTCGGGTAAGGCCAGCGTCCATAGCCTTCGTTAACGCAGTCTTTATGTCAGCGTTGATCTCGATTGTCGTGTCGCGTGCTTTCGCTTGTGCGATTCCACTGATCTACGCCACCCTGGCGCTACCAGGTGCCAGCGCGACGTTGAAGAACGTTTCGCCGCGCCTATCCGGAACGTCATTGACGATTGCCTTCACCGTGAAGGTTCCCGGGCCTGGCAGCGTAAGCGCCGCTGCAAATGCAAATATGACTCTCTGCGCTTCCGCGGCCCGGAGAACCGGCGGCCGTCCCGGCGTGAACCCTAGCTGAGCCGTGAAGAGCTCTATGTTATCGCTGGATTCGATCCGTACATTGAGTTGATGCTGCTGATTAGTGGCGTGCCAGGGAATCTGCAACCCTACAGCTATGCCGATTGTCTGCTGCTTGCCAAAGTCACCAACGTTGAGACGATCCCATCCTCCGCCCATCATGTATAGTTTGCCGTTGAGAACCTCGGCCCGGTCGGCCAGAATCAAGAAGTCGACGCTTGGCCTGTTCAAATCATCCAGTTCGTTATCCTGATTCATTAGATCGCCTAACCCTTCCTGTAACATGTATACGAGAAGTATACAGCCGTTTGCATAAAAGGCAAGATATTGGCTAGTATAAGGATCGACGAATTGATCTTCGATGAATACAATGAGGCGGAAATGCTCGCTCACGCCATCACGATACGTGAAGCGCGTCAGGCATTTCTCAATGGCTACGAGCTCTTGAAGAATGCGAAGCGACATAGTGCCGAATATCTGATGGTGGGCCAAACAAACGGAGATCGCTGGATAACGATGCCAATCGCAAGGACAGGCCTCCCAGGCCTTTGGCGCCCCGCCACTGCCTACCCTACCAAATCCTCGGAGAAGGCCAAGCTGAAGGGACGGCTGAAATGACAATCAACCCTGACGAGTTTGAAGCGGGAACCAATGTGACGGCACGTGTTCGGGGTGAAAAATCTGGCGGCCTGGTATTGTCCGTCAGGTTGTCCGCTGAGGATTCAGAGGCACTATTAGCGATGGCTGAGGATTCACGCCGGTCAGTTTCAGATATTGCACGTCAGGCTGTTCGGGCATTCCTGAAGCGCGAAATGCCTACTTCGTACACAGTTGAGGTGACTTTCGGAACACCGCCTAGTCGGTCCAACGAAACCGAAGAGTCGCCGGAGCCTCGCTCCGATGCTCAGTCTCAGCGCCAAACGTTTGGCCCAGCCATTCTCGTGGCCTAGCATCAGCTGCGTTGTCTCAGACCTGCAGCTACCCACTGGAGAGCCGCCATGCCCACCGCCACCATCAACGGCACCGACCTCGCCTACGAGGACGTCGGCGATGGCTTCCCCCTCGTCTGGTGCCACGAATTCGCCGGCAGCATGGAGAGCTGGGCCGCGCAGGTCCACTACTTCTCACGCTTCTACCGCGTCATCACCTATAACGCCCGCGGCTACCCACCTTCAGCCGTCCCGCCTGACGCCGACGCCTACAGCCAGGACATCGCCGTCGCCGACCTCCACGGCCTGCTGCGCAATCTCGGCATCGACCAGGCCCACATCGGCGGCCTCTCGATGGGCGGCTCGACGACCTTGCACTTCGGCATCCGGCATCCCGAAATGGCGAAGTCGCTCTTGATCGCCGCGGCCGGCAGCGGCAGCACCAACCCGGACGAGTTTCGCGCCACCTCCCGTCAGCTCGCCGACGACCTCGAGACGCAGGGAGCCCCCGCTTTCGAGCGCTACGGCACCGGCCCCGCCCGCGTCCAACTGCGCCGCAAAGACCCGGCCGGCTTCGAGGAATTCATGTCGCTGCTGACCTCGCATTCGGCCACCGGCTCGGCGCACACCATGCGCGGCGTCCAGGCCGGACGCCCGCCGATCTTCGACTGGCAGGCCGAAATGCAAGCGCTGCAGGTACCCACCCTCGTTCTCGTCGGCGATGAGGATGAGCCGTGCATCGAGCCCTCGCTGTTCATGAAGCGCCACATCCCCCACTGCGGCCTCGTCGTCTTTCCTCAGAGCGGCCACGCCATCAACCTCGAAGAGCCCGCCCTGTTCAATCAGGCCTGCATCGAGTTCTTGCACGCCGTCGAGGCCGGCAAGTGGGACTGAGCAAGGCTGTCTCTGGTCTGCCAAGATGCATCGTTGTGATGGTAGGCGTCCAGCATGCTGGACGCCTACCATTGTCCGCCGCAAGACGCCCACTCCAGAGGTCCCGAGACTTCGTAGCAGACGTGTACTAGAACCGCTGCAACTCGTTGCCAGTGAGGCGCGTGAACGCTTCCCGGTAGCGGTCCGCCGTCTTCTCGACGATGTCGTCCGGGAGCGCCGGCAGCGGCGGCTCACGGTTCCAGCCGCTCTGGAGAAGCCAGTCGCGGACGAACTGCTTATCGAAGCTTGGCTGCGAGTGTCCTGGGTCGTAGCGGTCCGTCGGCCAGAGCCGGCTCGAATCCGGGGTCAGCATCTCGTCGATGAGGATCGGCTCCCCCTCGACAATGCCGAACTCGAACTTCGTGTCAGCGATGATGATCCCGCGCTCGCGAGCGTAGCCAGCGGCGTAGGTGTAGAGCGCCAGGCTGCGAAGGCGGAGGTATTCGCAATCTCAGGCCCGACCATCTGGACGAGGTCGGAGTAGGGCATGTTCAGGTCGTGCCCGACCTCAGCCTTAGTGGTCGGCGTAAAGAGCGGTTCCGACAGCTCCTGCGACTCGACCAGCCCGGCAGGAAGGCGCAAGCCACAGACGCGGCCCGTCTCGTTGTACTCCGCCCAGCCCGAGCCGGCCAGGTAACCGCGGACGATGCATTCGACATCGAGTCGGTCGCCCTTCTTGACGATCATGCTCCGGCCGCGCAGCTCTGGCGGAAGCGCGAACGGTAGACCGTCGGCGTCCGACCCGTCTGCGAGGCGAAGGTAGTGGTTCGGCGCGACCTCTTTCGTCATCTCGAACCAGAACTTCGACATTTGAGTGAGCACGGCCCCTTTGTCCGGGATCCCGTTCGGCAGGATGAAGTCGAACGCCGAAATGCGGTCCGTGGCGACCATCAGGAGCCGGCCGTCGCCGAGGTCGTACGTGTCCCGCACCTTGCCCTGGTAGGTCGAGTTGGCGATGCTGGACTGCAGGATAACCGTCATGGGTGTGCCTCCGAGAATCTTCTGGCAGGCGCCGCCTGCCGTTGGCCCCAGGCCCGAACGCTAAGAGCCGCGACCCTTTTCCCTCGGGGCTGGATGAGCCCCATCCGGGCGAAGCGCTTGTCGATCCTCATGCAACATAGGCTGCCCATTTGGTGCTATTCCACGCCATTAAGATATCTTTTTAAACCAATCTTTGTGGGTAGTATGAACTCCAAAACGCGCCTATTGTGACAGCACAGCGTAACTCGTTGGAGGCCCGGATGGAGGATGGTAGTCCCAGGAGAGTCACCCAGAAGGACATCGCGGACAGGACCGGCCACTCGCTGAAGACGGTGAATCTTGCCTTGAACAACAGCCCTCGAGTGGGGCCGGCGGCAAAGAAGACTATAGAGGACGTTGCCGCTGAGCTCGGCTACGTCTTTCACCACGAGCGGTCCGGCCGTCTTGGGCTGATCGCGGGTGCAATAAATCACTCGTACTACTCAGACGTCATCGACGCGATTGTCCAGGCTGCCTCGTTGGAGGCTGGGTACGGGGTCGACATCCGGATTACGCGCGGGTTTATTGGAGCCGAGTTGCAGGCCATCAACGAACTCGACCAGCTCGGTGCCGAAGGCCTCCTGCTACTCAGCCCCAGAGTGCCCGAAGCACGACTCGAGTCATTGGTCCGTCGATCCAGGCCGATCGTTGTCGTCAACGCCGACGTCAAGGCGAGACCAGGTTTGGAGTCCATAAAGGTCGACAACGAGAAGGCAGCGAGAGAACTCACCGCGGCACTCATCGCCAGAGGGCATCAGAGCTTTGCTTACCTCTCGGGCCCGGCCAGCCAGACTAACTTCGCAAGACGGCGGGGCTGTGAGCTCGAGTTGGCCAGTCATACCCCTCCGTTGCCCGGCCTCTTGGTGTTCTCGGGGGGTGACGACCAGTCTGGATTCGAGGCAGGGGCTAGAGCCTGTCGGCATCTGCTAGAGGCGCACCTTGAGCGATCTCCGACGGCAGTGATCTGCTACAACGACGAATATGCGCTCGGTGCCTTGTATGAACTCCAACAAACGAAGAAGAGTATTCCGAAAGATGTCAGCGTTGCAGGCTTCGACGGGCTGGAGTTCACAGAGTACTGTGTCCCGCAACTCAGCACGGTGGAGCTGCCACGCGCACAGGTCGGGCGTCTTGCGGTTCACAAGCTACTCGTCCTCATGGGAGTGCGGCCCCCGGGATCCGACGAGGGAGAACTGCCGCCCCTCAGGGTTCAGCTTCGCGGCTCCGTGGACGACGCGCCGACTGAATCTCGAAGCTGACCGAAGCGGCTATCTCGTTTCGCCTGGCCCCCATGCGCGGGGGTCTGGGGGTGTCCCCCAGCTCCCTCCAATATTTGGGGGTGGGGGCGGAGCAACGCGAGAGCGATGCGAAGCAAGCATGGCACGCACTAGAATCGCGGCAAAGGAACGAGGGAGACCGGTCATGAAGCGCAGCATCGGCCTCATCCTCACCACCCACCTCGGTAGCCTTCCCCCACCCGGGTCGACCAGTGGACATGAGAAAGGCCCGCGCCGGCCCACCGCTTGTCATCCGCCAGACACCCTGCCCCGTGGCCCGGCGACGTCGCAGATCCGCGGCCCGCTGCAGCCATCTTTCAGGCCTCTTTCCCCCCTGTTTCCCCGCTGTTTCCCTGCTGTTTCCCCCCTCAATTCACCCGGCATTTGACTACATACTGTGCCCTTTCCCCTCATTCCCCCCTCACTCGGCTCCCGCTTCCCCTCTGCGGAGCACCCGCCAACGCCCCGCTTTGCACCCGTTCAGACTCAGATTCCCGTATCATCACGGCGCGTCCCACTGGCCCGCCAGCCTCGATAAGCCTAGCTAGAACCGGAGCATCCCCATGCAGCGCAGCACGGACCGCATCCTCACCACCCACGTCGGCAGCCTGCCCCGGCCCGACGACCTCACCGAAATGCTCATGGCCCGCGACCGCGGTGACCCCCTCGACACCGCCGCCTTCGACGCCCGCGTCAAACAGGGCGTCGCCGAGGTCGTCAACCACCAGCGCGACGTCGGCATCGACGTCCTCAACGACGGCGAGTGGAGCAAGCCCGACTACTCCACCTACATCAAGAACCGCCTCACCGGCTTCGAGGGCTCCCCCACCCAGCAAGACGCCAGCCGCGACATGTCGGAGTTCCCCGAGTTCGCCCCCTTTCGCCGCGGCGGCGGCCTCGCCCAGATCGCCCGGCCCAAATGCGACGGCCCCATCGCCTGGAAGGACTTCGAGGCCGTCAAGACGGATATCGCCAACCTCAAAGCCGCCGCCGGCAACGCCACCGAGGCCTTCATGACCGCCGCCTCGCCCGGCCAGGTCGCCCGATTCCAGGGCAACGAATACTACAAGAGCGACGAGGAGTACCTCTGGGCCCTCGGCAACGCCCTCAAGGATGAGTACAAAGCCATCACGGACGCCGGCTTCATCCTCCAGCTCGACTGCCCCGACCTCGGCTCCGGCTGGAACGGCCAGTTCCGCAACCTCACGCTGGAGGAGTTCCGCAAGGTCGTCGACATGCACCTCGAGGTGCTCGACGCCGCCATCTCCGAAATCCCTCCGGAGCAGGTACGTCTGCACCTCTGCTGGGGCAACTACGAAGGCCCCCACAACCACGACATCCCGCTGCGGGAGATCATCGAGCCGGTCCTCAAGTCGCGCCCCGGCGCCGTCTCATTCGAGGGCGCCAACCCGCGTCACGAGCATGAATGGACCGTCTTCGAGGAGGTCAAGCTGCCGGACGGCAAGCTCGTCATCCCCGGCGTCATCGATTCCACTACCAACTTCATCGAGCACCCGGAAGTCGTCGCACAACGAATCGAGCGCTACGCCGCGGTGGTCGGGCGAGAGAACGTCATCGCGGGCGCCGACTGCGGCTTTGCCACCTTCGCCAACTCCCCGACGGTCGTCCCGGCGATAACCTGGGCCAAGTTCGGTTCGCTGGTCGAAGGCGCGCGCATCGCCAGCTCACGGCTCTGGTAGCGCTAGACTCCGCCTTTAGTCGGAGACTTGCCTCCGTCTTTTCAACTATTGAACTATGCTTCCTGTTTTCATTAGACTGGGCGAACTTTACCAAGCTTGCGACGAAGCATTGAAGTCCGGTCTAGCCAAGGAGATTTGATGTGCATACTTTGATCGGTTGGCTTCGAAGGAAGCCGCTAGCACTGGTCGTCGCCGGCCTTTTGGTCGGTGGTGGCGCCTATTGGGCCGCTGGCGGTACCAGCGTAGACGCGGCGAAGACGATCTTCGGTTACGCCGGCAGCGGGCGCGAAGGAATCGCCGTCAATCTCTTCCTGCCGAATGAGCTCTTCGTCGAGCAAGGTGACACTGTCGACTGGGTGAATCCCTACGAGGAGCCGCACACGATTACCTACCTCGCTGGTGGCGCCACCTACGGCTTTGAGGACGTGGCCAACGTTGAGAGCACCGCCGCGTTCGATGGCACGCAGCCATTCACCAGCGGCTTCGTAGTCAAGGACGCCCACTTCTCAGTGACCTTCAAGAATCAGGGGGCGTACACCTTCCTCTGCCTGCTGCACCCGGGCATGACTGTCGACATCAACGTCCTGCCGGCCGGCTCAGTCCTCCCGCCGCAGGGCGCCAACAGCCCGCAAAACACCAATACGATCGAGTACGCAATTAGCCTCGCCGAGGCAGCAATCGCCGAACTCCAGGTCCCCGCCGCAGCGACGAACGCCGACGGCACCAAGAACCACACGGTCCTCACAGGGCCCGGCGTGCCGCTACCCCAGGGCTCCTCGGTTGACGTCATGAAGTTCTACGCGCCGAACCTTAACGTCGCGGTCGGCGACACCGTGACGTGGAAGGACGAGACGTTCGTACCGCACACCGTCACGTTCATTCCGCAGGACAACCTGCCGGATGCGATCAATCCTTTCGTCCCAGATGTCCCTTCGACGGAGTATGACGGCAGCACGTACGTCAACTCCGGCATCCTCAGCGCTATCCCCGAATTCGGTAACGTGACGTCTTTCTCGCTGACGTTCACAAAGGCAGGGACCTACCAGTACGTCTGTCTGCTACACGCGGACCAGGGCATGGTGGGACAAATCGTCGTCGGATCGGCGGCCAGCACCGGTGGCAGCATCACGCCACCTGCGACAGGCGACGGCGGCCTGATCGAGTAATCGAACTTACACGTAAGCGATGGCGCCCCATCCTCAAACAGAGGGTGCGGGCGTCTTCTCGATCTCCGGCCCAGTCGATTCCGGCAACGCCATCCTCGAAGCAAGGACGAACAACACGATGCCGGCACAGAATGCTCCCATGAACATGAGCAACGCGCCGTCGTACGAACCGGTGCTGTCGTAGATCGCCCCGGCAGCGGTCGGACTGATGATCTCACCCAGCATTTCGATCACCAACATCGCGCCGAGTATGGCTCCGAAGTGCCTCACGCCGAATGCTTTGATCAGCACCAATGACTCGACCATCGGCCCAGCGCTGGCGCCTATCACCCAGAACATCAGATAGATGCCGATTGCGAACCAGGCCGTGCTGATCAGCAACGTTGCCATCGCGCTGAACAGGAGTGCCATCAGAAGCGCAACAACGGTCTCGAAACGCTGGAAGCGGTCGGCGATTATGCCCATCGAGAGCCTCGCCACGATGCTGGCCCCGGCGCTGAGCGAAACGATCAACGCCGCCGTACCGCGCGACATACCCTTCGATTCGTAGAACGGTACCTGGTGCACCGCCCAGCCAATCATGCCGAAGAAGAACAGCATGAACCCGAGAGCGCAAATCCAGAACAGAGGCGTCCTTGCAGCCTCTCGCAGCGTCATACCACCCCCGTCGTCTGAGACATTCCCGCCTGCGTCGCTGCCGGAGTCCGGCATGTCACCGTCAACGCGTTGACCCATGTCTGAAGGCCGGTCGCGGACCACGAGCAGCGCCAGCGGCAAGAAGCCGGCGATCACCACCGCGGAGAACAGGTACGCGCCGCGCCAGCCAAGGCCGGAGATAACCAATGCAACCACGGGTAACACTACAAGGCCGCCCAACGAAAACCCGCTGCCAAGGATGCTCAGCGCGACGCCGCGACGCCGTCTGAACCATTGCGAGGTCAATGCCTGAAACGGCAGGAAGAACATCATCTGCCGCGAGATGGCGTGGATTGCGTAGAAGACGTAGTACTGCCACAGCGCCTGCGTCAATGAGAGCAGGACGAACGAACCGGCGGTTGCAATCGTGCCAGTCAGAATCACGATGCGGGCGCCGCGTGCGTCTATCCATTGGCCAATCAGCGGGGCAATCGTCCCGCTGGCCAGTAGCGCCACGGAGAACGCCAGCGAAACCTCAGCTCTAGTCCAGCCGAATTCGTCCTCAAGCGGCCCGACGTAAAGGCCGAACGCCGCCATTGACAGTCCGCTGCCCAGCGCCATGGCAATCGTCCCAACGCCAAGCACCACCCAACCGTAATAGGTCGGCCGAATACGAGTCAGCAGATTGCCCGTCTTGGATACCCGCCTTTTGCCGAGATGTCGGATCTCTTCTTAGCCGAGTACTTTGCGAGCGACCTCCGCCACGAGCTCAAACTTGCGGCGCATCTCGTCCCAGGTCAGCAGGTTGCCGAACTGGGTCGACGCGAAGCCGCACTGCGGCGACACCGCGATGTTCTCAATCGGGACGTACTTCGTCGCCTCTTCAATGCGACGCTTGAGTTGCTCAACCGACTCGAGCTGAGATAGCTTCGAGCTGATGATCCCCAGTACGACCATCTTGTCCCGCGGCAGAAACCTTAGTGGCTCGAAACCGCCGGCGCGTTCACTCTCATACTCCAGCAAGAAGCGGTCAACGTTGAGCTGCTGGAACGCCTTCTCAGCCACAGGCTCGTAGCCACCCTCGGCGTGCCAGCGGCTGCGGTTGTTGCCCCGGCACATGTGCAGCCCAACGGTGACGCCGGGCGTGCCGCGCGCCCCGGCCAGCGCCAGGTTGTCCAGCCTGATCAGCTCGTCGAGGTACGCCCCCGGGTCCTCACCCGAATCGATCATCCGCTGGCGCACCGTCTTGTCTGCCACCCGCTCGACGTAGTGAAGCGAATCGAGTTGTACGTATGAGATGCCCTGACCGATTAGGCCCTTCACCTCATCGTTGAGCATTGCCGCCAGGTCCTCGGCCAGCGCGAAGTGGGTCGCGTAGACATTCGACGTCACCTCCGGCTCGAACATTCCGCCCGCCATCGACATTGGGCCGGGCATCGTGATCTTCCAATCCATGCCGGCGTGCTGCTTGAGAAAGTCCGCGTCGTAGTCGAGGAAGCGTCGCGTCTTGCTGATCTTGCGTTCGGCTACCATGGCGCGCTGCTGAGTTGCCGCGACGTTGGCCTCCTCCGCGTTGGGGCCGCGCCACTCGGCGAAGATGCGCCGGATTGGCGAGCCCATGACCTGCGCCAGGCCATCGATTGACCCCGCGGGCGCCGGGCCACTCCAACCGGCTCGCCGGTACTCCCCGTCAGTAACCACGTCAATGCCCGAGTTGCGCTGCAGCTCCAGGGCCTTCAGGATGCTCGCGTCCTCGACTTCGCGAAGCTGTTCCGCGGTGATCTTTCCGTTGGCGTGTTGGACACGCGCGTCCAGCAACTCCGGCGGGCGCAACAGGCTTCCTACGTGATCAGCGCGATAAGGTGACGGCATCTGGCTTGAACCTCCTGGGTTTGTGCGGGAACTCGCTCTCGGAGCCTACTCTCCAGCGACAGGCCGCGCCAGATCTTGCTACACTTACGACTCTGTGATCCAACGAATCATTGAAATGCAATTCGTATATTTCTAAACCAGCCTAGGGCACCTTGTGGAATCAGTAAGCCCCAACACTCCAGTCAAACGAACGCGCCACAGGCGCTTCAGCAAGATGCGCTTTGCCCAAGGACTCGCCGTCGGCCTCGTGTTCTGCAGCGTCGTCGCCTATACGCAGAAAGACAGGTACGCATACCGCGTCGCTGAACTCAGCCGCGAGCTGATCGGCCAAGAAAACACCGCGCGCATCGAAAGCTGGTATTTCTCCGTACAGGACCGTATCGACCGTCTCAGCTACGAGGTCTTTGGCGGGTCGGCCAACCCGTTTGCCGGCGATGAGCCGGCGGTCGTGAGGCAGATAGGAGATACCACCAGCGACTTCGCCACCGGACCGCTGAACACAGGTTCGGCCACACTTGACGCAGTCCTCCCACCGGCGGGCCCGGCGCCGTTGGTCCTGCCGGCGACCATTCTCTTGCAATCAAGCCCTGTCGAAGGCGAAGGCGAAGGCGTCTGGACCACGGCCGGCCTGCCCCACAGCGCTCCGGGCGACATCCTGATGGCGAAGACGTTCATTCGCCCCGATCCGGTGAGGCCCTACTCCACCGTCGGAATCCTCCTGATCGATAAGCGCCGCGTGCGCCTGCACATCACCGGCGGCAAGGAGAGCCCGGGCGGCGATCTTGGCGTCCACGGGCCAGGCGTCATTCCGGATTCGGACCGTGGGACTTTGCTAGTCGCATGGAACGGCGGCTTCCGTGGGCCTCACGGCGCCTTTGGCATGTACGCCGACGGCGTTCAATACCGGCCCCTGCGCGACGGCTACGCGAGCATCGCCTTGACGAAAGACGGCTCGATAGCGATGGGCGAATGGAGCCGCGACCTGACCTGGAGCGACGACACCGTCGCAGTGCGACAGAACGCCATCATGCTGATCGAGGACTGCAAGGTCAGCCCGCGCACCAACGAGGGTAACGACACCTGGGGCTACGTCGACTTCAACACATCGGACTTCATCACCTGGCGTTCCGCGATCGGCCTCACGGCGAACGGCGACATCATGGTAGCTGCCGGCAACTCCCTCAGCGCCGACAGCCTGGCCCACGGGATGCATGCAGCGGGTGCCTGCGCGGCCATGCAACTCGATATCAATTCGCCCTACGTCCTCACGTCGTTGTTCTTCCCGCAGCCGGACGGCACGATTCAGAGCAACCGCTTCATGGACACCATGGGCGACAATCCGGCGCGTTTCCTCGGCCAGCAGGCAAACGACTTCATGTACCTGACGTTGGAAGAATCCGGTTTCGGGCCGTAATCTCGCTTCGCGTCGCAGGCTAATTCATCATCATCGGGAAGAATAGCGGCCAGGCCTAGGCCGACGGACAGGTTACCAGCATCCGCTTGCCGGTCAGATCGAAGTAGCCGCACAAGCACTAGCAAGCGACTGGTCGGCAACGCGACCAGTTGGCTCTTTAGCCACCCAGCACTCGAATTCACACATCACAGGAGAAACGGGTGGTGGGCGATACAGGGCTCGAACCTGTGACCTTCTGTGTGTAAAACAGACGCTCTAGCCAACTGAGCTAATCGCCCCGAGGTACATACGATCCCAATTTTACTGGATTCTGGGCGGCTGCCTCCCCCTGCATCCTTCGATTTCGATCTGGTCAATTCAACTGAAATGTCGCTTGGGGAAGCCACTCGATGAAGGCTTCCCTCGTACTGACACCTGAGCCGTTGTCATGACGCTAAGTGGCTAACGCTTCGGGCCTGGGTCCTGTTGGACCAGCACCTCGTCCTTCACCTGTAACTGCGAGCCGTCCCAACTGAACGTCGTTTCGCGCAGTTGGCTTGGGCAGCAGAGCGGGTCGTCCGGACCGAAGACGCCGCGTGTCTCCAGCAGCACTCCATCTTCGACGCTCATCTGCAGGCCGCTGGCCGCTGAACGGTCTACCGTACGCCTCAGGACAACCGCAGGCTTGCCAGACTCCAGCGTGAAGACCACGTAGCCAATGTTGCCCAGCGTCCCCTGCGAGGTCACCGGCACGATAGCTTCCTCACGTTGATCGCCGGTGACATCCGCGTACAGGATGGCGCGCGACTCAACCGAGCCGCTGCCGAGCTGGGCGATCATGTCCTGCAAAACGTCGATTGCCCCAAAATCGACCCCGCGGATCGCCTGGGAATCGTCGGGTTGGTCGGGCTCGCGTGACGCGTTGTCAGAATCGCCACCGTTACCACAGGCGATGACGAAAGCAGACAGGATGGCAAAGAGATAGGCGGGTACCTTCAGAGCAATGCTCCTCTTCCCGCCCGATCGGATAATATCGGCTGGCGTCCGCCTAAGCAATTCGAGGACCCAGCCACGCATCCTGGAGGAGCAACAAAATGTGGTTTATCTGCCTGCGCCGTTCAATCGTCGACCGTGAGAAGTGGACGACACCCGTCGACGAGCACCTGGCCTGGATGAAGCAGCAGCATGAGGCCGGCAAGATCCTGTTCTCCGGCCCCGGCCACGCCGAAGACGGCACCGCCTACGGCATCTACCTGATCCGCTGCGGCTCGAAGGAAGAGGCGCAGCAAGTCGCGGCCGGCGACCCGTTCACGGCCAACGGCCACTGTGCCTTCGATCTGATCGAGTGGGAAGTGCACCAGGTCCTCGGCGCCGGCGGATTCACAATGGCAGGATTGCAGGCGACGCTGCAGTGACCTCTCTCCCCTGGGAAGAAATCGAAGCCGAGTTCCTGGCGAGGACGCGGCGCATCGTCTGGTGCACCGTGGCAACTGTCGATTCGTCCGGCAAACCGCGTACGCGTATCCTGCATCCCCTCTGGGAAGGCACGACCGGCTGGATCGCCACGGGACGTCACTCCCTCAAGGAGAAGCACCTCGCGGCAAATCCCAACGTCTCGCTGAGCTACTGGGATCCGCAGCAGCAGAACGTCTATGTCGAAGCGGCGGCGGCGTGGGAGGACGACGCTGCGGTCAAGCGCCGCCTCTGGGCGCTCTACGGCAGCACGCCCGAACCCGCCGGTTATGACCTCGGCGACTTCTTCCCGGGCGGTCCGGACGGCGATTGGGGCCTGCTCAAGCTAACGCCTTCTCGCATCGAGCTATCGGGGATGGCTGATACGGCGGCAGGTCTGCCGTTTCGTCGCGTCTGGCGGGTCTAGACGGACCCCTCATCTTCGGCCTGAGGCGTTGTGCTGAGAAAGAGCTGGCTGCCGCCTGCCGCGCTCTGAATCATGCCCCAGACGTAGGCGTCGTCACGCACGAGGCGAAATAGGGACGGCCCGCCACCCGCGGCCTCCTCGTAGAAGCCTGCCGTCATGAGCTGCGCCTTCACGTGCTCGAAGGCCATACGCGGCGGCAGCGTGAGCACCAGGTTCAGCCCCCAACCGATGCTCTCGCTCGGCAGAACGTCCTGCCGGCTCAGCACGATGGCTTCAGGGAAGGTCACGTATTCGTCGAGCGGGTTGTGGCGTTCTTCAGGCATGGCACTACTCCTGGAACGAAAAGGGGGCGGCCGGAGCCGTCCCCTCGAAAACTCATTCGGCAACCTTCCGCCGTCATGCTATGACTAGACCTCGCGGAACTCGCCCTCGACGGTGCCTTCTGGAGCCTCGGCGCCGGGTTCGTCCGCGCCGTCCGCGCCCGCGGCGCCCTGGGCGCCGTAGACCGCCTCGCCGATCTTCTGCAGCGAAGCGTTGAGCTCGGCGACGGCGCTCTCAATGGCGCCCTTGTCGGTGCCTTCAAGTGCGGAACGCACCGCAGCGATCTTGCCCTCAACATCCGTCTTGAGCTCCGCCGGGACCTTGTCCTCGTTCTCCCGCAGCGTCTTCTCGGCGCTGTACGCGAGGCTGTCGGCCATGTTGCGGGTTTCGATCTCGCCGCGGCGGACCTCGTCCTCGGCCGCGTGCATCTCGGCCTCGCGCT
>Ga0214471_10000547_pt1 | contig 31900 bp, 30 predicted proteins | sample RVTome_5_FD_207665 | JGI IMG/M metagenome (GOLD analysis project Ga0214471, IMG submission 207665) | Soil microbial communities from uranium-contaminated site in the Upper Colorado River Basin, Wyoming, United States - RVT142D155 | ecosystem: Environmental > Terrestrial > Soil > Contaminated >... | reverse complement strand
AAGCATTCTGGATTCTGGTTGGGGAATATTTGCAAACATGCTGGACTACAAAACAATGCTGTTCGATGTTCCGGCAAAAAACACATCCATAATGTGTTCAAGGTGCGGCAATGCAGTGCCAAAATCTTTGGCCATCAGGACTCACAGATGCGATGTATGTGGTCTGATTTTGGATAGGGATTACAACGCGGCAATTAATATTCTCAAAAAAGGATTAGATATTTTCAACATTAAACTACCGCAGGAACTGTGGGAAGTAACGCCTGTAGAGATCACAAAGTGGTCTATGAAGCAGGAAGAGGCTACCGGACAAGTCCGGTAGTAGTTCACTAGGATATGATATAATCAATGATCAACTTGTCTGAATTTGATGCCCTGCTCAGTAAACTCCTTGAACAGAGACCCGAATTGTCAAGTGAAGACATTGAGAAGATGATAGCGCAAAAAAAGGAAAAGATTGGGGCAGGCTATCTTACCGATCAGGGTGCTTTGTTTTTGGTCGCATCAGATCTTGGATTAACAATATCAGAGCCCGTTAAAAACGAGGTCAGCATCAAGGACCTGTACTCAGGAGCAAAAGAGGTTACATTACAGACAAGGGTTCTTAACGTTTCACCAAAAAAACAGTTTTCAAGAAAGGACGGCTCGCAGTTCCTTTTGCGAAACATGACTGTTTATGATAACGATTCATCGGTAACCGTAAAGCTTTGGGATGAGAAGGCAAACCTACCAGATACCGCAAATATCAAGCCGGGCGATTTGATAAAAATAATCAAGGCATATGTGAAATCGGATCTTAATGGTCAGCCCACACTCAACATAGGCTCAGGCTCGACAATAGAGGTTGCTGACTCTGATAGCAACATTCCATCCATAGAGTCTTTGACAAAAGACATTAGCGACATAAAGGACAAAGAAAACAATCTTGTAGTTTCTGGAGTAATTGACGGAAACATAAGTTATTCAGAATTTACAAACATTCGTGGAAGTCAGGGTAGTGCTTTGCGATTCAGACTAAAAGGCAAAGATGGTCGTTCTACTAGAGTTGTGCTGTGGAATAAAAACAACTCTGATATTCCAAAAGTAATACCTGCTGGAACCAAGGTCAGAATGCTTGGAGTAAGAGCAAAAACAAATCAGCAAGAACTCGAAGTACATGGAAACGAGTCAACCATTCTTGAAATTGATGCAACGCAACAAGTCGAACCAGTTGTGTTCAGAGTATTATCATCTGTTAAAAATGAAAACGGGCAGAGAATGATTTTAGGTGTTGACAAAGAAAAACAACTATTCAACATAGTTGATACTTCCGATTCAACCAAGTCATTTGGTGTAAATGATGTTCTTGAGTGCATGCCATCAAAGTTGTATGGAAATAATGTTACAATTGACGCAGAGTCGTTTGTGCGAAAAATCGATGTGGAGGATCTACCTAACTTGCCAGACCTCAGAACAAAGATTGCAAGCATCAAAGCCGACAACGACTATTATTGTATTGAGGCAATAATACTTCGGGCCCCAGAAAAACGTAATGTGCAAACAAAAACTGGGGAAACCATCACACTTTCTGAAATGTTCATAGAAGACGACACTGCCCAAATCTGGCTAAAGGGTTGGCGAAACCAAGCAAGATTATTAGATGACTGCTCAATTGGCGAAATCATCTCTGTGAGTGGCGTTGTAGCAAAGCAGGGCCTAGAAGGCAGAACAGAGTTGTTTTTGACCCCATATTCCAGCATCAAAAAGAAAAACTAGTCCCAAAAGCCGCGCGTAGTTACATACAGCCTTTCGGCTTCGTAGATCTGCCGGTATAACGTATCTTCGTCTACCATGTTCCTTAGTATTCTTGAGGCAGTGTCTGCGCCAACCCCATACCCAGATAGGACGATTAAGGCAGTCTTGCCAAAATTTGCCAATAGGGAGGCAGTTTTCCAAGCGCGTGCAAACTTGTGGTTTTCTTCACCTGAAATCTTTTTGCCTGCAACTTTTTTTTGTATGATTTTAGCCAGATCGTAATCGGAATAAAAGGTCGTAGCTATCTGTCTGCTCTTGCAGTGAGGACAACTTGGTATTTTTTCTATGTCATTTGTTTGTATTACCTTTTCCCATTTTCCACATCTTGCGCAAATTAACCTGTGTGATGTCTTGAACAGCCTCCCCTTTACAAGATCTAAGAGGCCTTTGTCGATATTAGCAGGAGACGAGTAATACTTGGTTGTGTGATCAAGTATTGGCTCAGCTAACTTGGAAAACTTGTTTTCTTCAACCCACTGAATTTGGATTTTATTTGCACGAATATTGTCTAGAATTTTTGCAGAATTTTCTAAATCGTATTTGTCATGAAAGAGTTCTCGTAGTGCTTCTTTGACGAGTGCAGTCTTTGAATACCGCTCAAAGAGAAATCTTGCAGATTTTTTATCATATATGGCACCCCTACCAACAACGCCAAATTTTTTTGCCACATTCCAGGTTCTCCAACTTACATTATGTGTGCCGTTTAGCGAGGCAGTTACTACATCGTACAGATCATAGCTGTCAGTTAAGATTTGACGTACTTGGTTTTCTTGTATTCGTCCCCTCGACGACAGTGCGATCCTGTGATGATAACATGGAGGAAAGAATTGTAGCCAGTGTTGCGTTAATTTTAGTGCCAAGGCAAGAATGGATAACAATCATCCCCTGACCTCTTACAGATTCAACAACTAGCGTTTTTTCATCAGGTATTATTGGAAGGCTTAGCTGGGCTATTGCATTTTCTGGGAGATTTAGCAGTCCGTTCTTTATCTTTGTTCTCAATTGTCCTACCTTTGAGGCAGTCTTGTAGTCTACTGGTATGTTTTCTCCTTCCCAATATGGCACCGTTATGCCGCCAGAACGAATTGGCTCGACATTTACCCTAAGTGCCGACTCGTCCACGTTGATTATTCGCCATTGCATTCCACGCAAAACAAAAACATTTCCAGGCTCGCCAAAATCCCCAACAAACCTTTGGTCTAGGCTACCAATCATTTTTTTTGTAATGGTATCAAAGACTTTGAATTTCAAAATGTCAGGAATTGTTGAAAGGTTTTCAAAGTAATACCTATAACATTTCGCTGTCTTTTTGAAGATCATTTTTTCCCTATCAAAGCGGATTAGAAAATTAGAATCAAGTAGTTCCAGCACGTCAATAAGCTCTTCAAGTGTCAAATTTCGAAAAAGAAACGAGTCCCTAAACATCTTAAATGCATCACTTACTGATATAGCGCCAAGCTGCATTGATAATCCAACAAGATGGTGCGCCAAAACATCAAGTGATCCGTCATGAATGGCCTGATCCTCAATTGAGCCTTCCTGGATTCTTTGCAAAATTGCCTTTGTCTCAAGCTCATCATCTACATTGTTTGTTACAATTACTCCCTTTGCAGACGAATGCCTGTTGTGTTTGCTGCGTCCTATTCTTTGCATGAATTTGGAGACTTGTCTTGGCGAGCCGTAATGCATGACTAGCTCTACAGAGCCAATGTCCAAGCCGAGCTCAAGTGACGACGTACATACAACCAGCCTTGATTTTCCAGCCTTGAGGTTTTCTTCGGTTTCTTCGCGCGCTTGTTGCGAAAGCGATCCATGATGAAGCTCAACTGAGATCGGAGACTTTTCTTTTAGAATTGAGGCCAGAAATTCTGCTTCCCCCCTCGTATTTGTAAAAAGAAGCACTGGTGAGCTTAGGTTTAGCTTAACTAGGTAATCAATTATGAAATCTGCCACGTCGTGAATGGTTCCATTTACGTGTTTTATTTCAACGTCGTATTTTCTTATTGTGTTGTCCTTGATGATTTTGTATTTTCTTTTTGTACCAACGAGGAATTTTGCCGCATCATCCACATTGCCGACCGTTGCAGAAAGCCCAATTCTTGTTATTGGGTGCTTTGCATTAATCTGAAGCCGCTCAACGCTCAACGACAGCTGAGAGCCCCTTTCATTTGATAACAAATCATGTATTTCGTCAATTATGATCCACTCCAGCTCAGATAATGCGTTGAGCATCTTTTCCTGTGTTAACAAAATTACTAGTGTTTCAGGCGTTGTGATTAGAATATCCGGGGGTTGGGCTGTGATCTTTTTTCTAATATTCTGAGGCGTGTCCCCATGTCGAATTTCAATTGCAAGGCCTTCTGCCTCTGCATATTTGATGATGCGTTTGAAAACATCGCGGTTTAGTGCCCTGAGCGGGGTTATGTACAGTGCCTTGATTTTCCCTTTCTGCTTCGAGCTTGCAATAAATGAAAAGACTGGAATTACGGCGCATTCTGTTTTTCCTGAACCAGTTGGTGCAATGATTAATGAGTCCTTTTTTTGAATTATTGTTGGAATGGCCTTTTTTTGAATTTCTGTTAGTTGTGTAAAACCAAGAGAATGGAATTTGGCTAAAACCGATTCAAGTTGCTTGTTGTGTATCTTTTCTTGACTTAGCGCGCTCATAGACCATTATACCAATGACTCCAATTGCAAACAAAATTACCGAAATGGTTGGAATTGAATCAAAAATGCCTGCCATGACGAGTTAGACCATTTCCGTAGTTAAATAGCTTCAGTCAGTTCAACTAGACCTTCTTTTGTTATTTTGTACCAGAAGTGATTTTTTTTCAACGGCGACAAAATTACTTGTCCCTCATAGTTTGACGATTTCTTTACAAGTTTGATTTTGGTGTGAGTAAACAAACTCACAATTGACTCTAAATTTTCTTGTTCTTTTTCATCCATTTTTCGTATCATATTTACTATGATTATTGGAATTTTTTTGTCAAGTGCTGCTTTGGATAATTCCCTCATGTATTGTGCAAACTGGTTGGTTTTTTCCAGCATTTGCCCTTCCTTTGAGTATTCAAAGGAAAACAGGTCAGACACATTATCAACTACTACCAAAGAAAAGTTCGATTCGTAGATTTTTGAAATATTGCCTAGCTGTTCTGACGTGTTAGTTATTCTTCCAACCGTTATCTTGTCAAGAAGACTTGGATCGAGCCCCCTTGGTTTGAACATTTCCAACATTCTTTCAGGTCTAAAATTTCCCGTAGTGTCTTGATAAAATGTAGTGCCCCCTTCCAAAAGAGAGCTGACCATTATCTGTAGTGCTAGCTGTGATTTTCCTGTTCCACTTGCACCAAAAATGTCGGTAATTATACCGCTTTTAATTCCACCTCCAAGAATATTATCTAATTTTTCAAGTCCAGTCTTTATCATATGACTTCTTTAAAAAACTAGAAAAATAAACAAATCTCACCTTAAAATTACAAGGTAGGCAAGGTTAGATCTTACAGAACCCAAGGCTTTTATTCAGGTTATCAAGAAGCTTGACAAGAGTAATCATTGTCACAAGTAAGCGCCAAAAAACCTTTAACAACACTACAAAAAAATACCAAAAAGAAAGTCACTGTAAGACTAAAGAATGAAGTTGAATACAAAGGTAAAATGGACAATGTCGATTCCTACATGAATCTGATTATGACTGATGCCGAAGAAATGCACGACGGTAAGATTATTGCCAATTATGGTAGGGTAATAGTTAGAGGAAATAACGTATTATTTATCAGACTAGAAAACGACCTGTAGGCAAAGATTACAATGGTACGAAGTTTTCTTTTTACTTCTGAATCAGTAACAGAAGGACACCCAGACAAGATTTGTGATAAAATTTCAGATGCTCTATTAGATGAGTATCTAAGACAAGACCCAGATTCGCGTGTTGCCGTAGAAACCATGACTACTACAGGCATTGTGGTTGTCGCAGGAGAGGTCACCTCAAAGGCCAAGTTCGACATTCAGGACGTAGTAAGAAACACCATAAGAGAGATAGGGTATGACAAGCCAGAATATGGCTTTGATGCAAATTCCTGCAGTGTTTTAGTATCAATCCACGCGCAAAGCCCAGATATTTCACAGGGTGTTACTGCTAATGACAACAAGGATCAAGGTGCAGGCGATCAGGGGCTAATGTTTGGTTATGCTGTAAATGAATCAGAGGAGCTTATGCCGCTTCCCATACTATTAGCACACAAGCTTACAAGAAAACTAACGGAAGTAAGAAAAAATAAAGAACTTCCATGGGTAAGGCCTGACGGCAAATCTCAAGTTACCGTAGAATATGAGGACGGCAAACCAAAAAGAGTTGACGCCATAGTTATTTCAACACAGCATTCTCCAGAAATTCAAAATTCAGAGATACGAGATAAGATAATTGAAAAGGTGATCAAGCCAGTCTGTGGCAAATGGTGGAATGATAAGATCAAAGTCCATGTAAATCCTACCGGCCGCTTTGTAATAGGTGGCCCACCCGGAGATTCAGGGCTTACTGGAAGAAAGATAATTGTTGATACCTATGGAGGCTCAGGAAGACATGGAGGCGGAGCGTTTTCTGGCAAGGATCCATCAAAGGTGGACAGATCAGCATGCTACATGTGTAGATACATTGCAAAAAACATAGTGTCTGCAGGACTGGCCGAAAAATGTGAAGTCCAAGTTGCTTATGCAATCGGAGTTGCAGAACCAGTCTCATTAATGGTAAACACATTTGGCACAGGAAAAATGCCAGAAGAAGACATTGAAAATCTGGTAAGAAAGCACTTTGATATGCGTCCTGCAGCAATCATCTCGCATCTTGGTCTTAAGAGGCCAATTTACAAAGATACTGCAGCCTATGGACATTTTGGCAGAACCGATGTCTTGTTCCCATGGGAGAAAACTGACAAGGCAGATTTGCTCAAAAAGGCCGCAGGCCTATAGTTTTTGCAGCATTCTTAGCTTAAAGCCACACAACATTTCCAGCCTTTTGTGACTTGAGGTAAAATCCCCCACTAAGAGATTCAAGTCATCTAGCCCATAAATTGCGTTTTTTGGGTTGTTTAGTGCCTCAAAATACGCCTTTTCCAAATCTGTTTTTATTATCTTGACTTTTTTTCCCTTGACAAATCTTTTGACAAATTTTTCAAAGCTGATCGTTTGTGGACCGACAAGATCAATTATTTTGTTTGAAAGTTTTTTGTTAGTTATGCAATCAAGAATAACTCTTGAGACGTCATTGACTGAGATTGGCTGCAGCCGATATTTGCCAGAACCTGGTATCATTATTGAACCGCGACTAGCTTGTTTGCTCAGGTTTTTTGTGAGTGGATCGTTTTTTCCAATAATGTATGAGGCCCTAAGAATTGTGTAGTCAATACCAGAGTTAATGATTTGTTGTTCTGCCCTTAGCTTTGAAATAAAATATCCAAAAGTAGTCGAGTTATTGACCCCAAGACCACTAATGTAAACAATTTTTCTAATGTTTGCTTTTTTGCATAGTTTGAGGATTTTTTTTGTTAGTTCTACATTTACAGAAATGTAATCAGCATCAGCGGTTTGCGCTCCTATACCTATGAGATGAACTAGTACATCACAGCCTTCTAATTTTTTTTCAAGCCCTCCTTGTTCTAAATCTGAAAAGAGTATTCTTTTTTCAAATTTGTATGGTTTGTATTTTTTTCTAGATAGGCTGATCAGGTAGATTTTCTTGTTGCTTAGAAATCGTCTAAGATTTGAGCCAACAAATCCATTAGGGCCCGTAATAGCTATCTTAAGATCATCCATTCAATTAAGAAGATTAGATATAATTTTAAATGTATAATTGTGATAGATTAGATTTGTTGAACGCATCGTATTGTTATGAGGTGCTTGGATTACACAGAGATGCATCGTTTAGAGAGGTAAAACAGGCATACAGAAAATTGTCTTTAAAGTATCATCCTGACCGAAACAAGGATATGGGTGCAGACAAAAAATTCAAAGAAATTACAGAGGCGTACCAGCTGCTAAAGGTTGAACAAAAAAAGGAAAACGCAAGGCACAAAGATGTAGAAGCGGCACATACAGAGTTTTGGAATTACTACGACAAAAAGGCAAGCGAGGAATTTGGTTATAGTTATCAGGCTTACTTTAAGGATCTTAGGCGTGATTTTGGAACAAACATGGATGAGTATAGCCACAATGTGGAAAAGCCAGTCTCGCACAAAATGACACATTTGTTGCTTTATGGTGGTCTTGGCGCATTAGCCCTGTGGATAATCATTTCTGAGATTTTGAAGTGAGTCGATAAGCATTATTACATAAAAACAGAATACCAAGTTGTGAGCGAGACAGAAAAACCAAGAGAAAAGCTTCGAACTGGCTTTACAACTGGCGCTGCTGCAACAGCAGCATCAAAGGCATCACTTCTTGCCATAATTAATCAAAAAAAAATTGAGTCTGTCGAAATATCTTTGCCCAAAGAAAAAAAAATTACGATCAATCTTGTTAGTTGTGACTTTGATTCTTCATCTGCAAAATGTTCTGTAATCAAGGATGGTGGGGATGATCCTGATGTCACTCATGGCGCAGAAATCATAGTTGACTTGCAGCTGACAAATAATGTAAATCAAATAGAAATAGATGGTGGGGAGGGAGTAGGTAGGGTAACAAAACCTGGCCTTGGTTTGGAGATTGGCTCTGCTGCAATAAACCCAACACCAAAGAAAATGATTACTGAAAATCTTTGTCAAATTGGCAAGCAGGTTCTTGAAAAAAATGGCATCAAGGTGATAATTTCCGTGCCAAAAGGCAAAGAAATAGCGCAAAAGACTGACAATCCAAGGCTTGGCATCTTGGGAGGAATATCAATTCTTGGAACAACGGGCATAGTAATTCCATATTCAACAGCATCATTTGCTGCTGCAATTAGGCAAAGCATCGATGTAACAATTGCAATGAAAGACAATACCGTAATTCTTACTACCGGAGGCAGAAGCGAAGAGTTTTCAAAAAAAGAGATCAGTCTACCGGATCATTGTTTTGTACAGATGGGCGACTTTGCAGGTTATGCAATTGAACAATGTGCAAAAAAAGGCATCAAAAAGGTCTACGTTGCAGGATTCATAGGCAAACTTACAAAAATTGCAATGGGAGTCAAGCAGACCCATGTCAAGGGCTCCAAAGTAGACATGGATTTTTTAGCCAAAACAGCAAGTAGTTGTGGCGCAAGCAACACAGTACTAGATCAGATAAAGAACGCCAATACGGCAAGGCATGTACAAGAAATTGTTGTCAAAAACAAAGTGGAGGGATTCTTTTCCGCTGTCTGCTCAGAGGCCCACAAGCAAATGCGAACACATTCCGACAATAAAGTAGAGATCGAAGTGATTCTTTTTGATTTTGATGGCTCAATACTTGGCAGATATCATTAGCAAGAAATTTTATTTGCCTATAGAATCTTCAGAATATGGAAAAGGTTGCAATTCTTGCAATTACAAAAAATGGCATTAAAATTGCATCATCAATAAAACAGATTTTTCCAAATTGGGTGATCTTTGCACCATCCAAGTTCCAAGACGACATAACCAATGCAACTTGGTATGAGGAACAAACTGCCGCTAAGATTGCCGAACTTTTTGGTAAATTCGATGGAATCGTTTGCCTTTTTTCATTGGGTGCAGTAATTAGGCTAATTTCACCGTATTTGAAGGACAAAAAAACAGATCCGGCAATAATTGTAATAGATGACAAGGCAAATTTTGTGATTAGTGTGTTATCTGGCCATCTTGGTGGCGCAAATGAGCTAACACATGAAATAGCAAAAAAACTTGGCTCTACTGCAGTAATTACTACTGCTGCGGATGTCAACAAGACAATTGCAGTTGATTTGCTGGGTAGGGAGTTTGGCTGGAAAATAGAAGATGATTCAAACGTGACTAGGATTAGCGCATTAATGGTAAACGAGGAAAGGATTGGAGTGTATCAGGATTCGGGAGAAAAAAACTGGTGGAGTGGAGATCTACCAAAAAATGTAACCATTTACGATACGCCAGAAAAATTAATGCAGGCAGACGCCAAAGGCGTTCTGCTAATTTCAGACAAAGATCTTGATGCCGGGATTACAAAAAATGCCGTAGTTTACAGACCACAGACACTGGTAGCAGGAATAGGCCTGCACACAGATACAACAAAAGACAAGATTAAAGAAAGTCTCGATTCTTGTCTTAAAAAATACAGGCTTAGTCCAAAATCAATTGCAAAACTTGTTTCGCTCAAAAAACCGACGCAAATTCAAGGGCTTGTTGAGGCTGCAACAGATCTTGGCGTTCCTGTAGAATATTTTGAAAGAGAAGAGTTGGCAAAGATTAACATCCCAAATCCCTCCGACATGGTTCAAGCCTTTGAGGGCACCCCGAGTGTATCTGAGGCTGCTGCACTCAAAGCCTCAGGTGGCAGACTTGTGATTGAAAAGCAGAAATTCCCACCCGATCTTACAATTGCCATAGCAAGAATTGAGACATGAAACGCGGATTATTATTAATTGACAGGGGCAGTAGAGAAAAGGAAGTAAAAGACGAACTAGAGTTCATTTGCAACAATGTAAAACAGAAAGGAAACTATGTTTTTGCAAACTATTGCTTTTTGGAAGTCGTTCCACCTTTTATTGAAGAGGGACTCAAAAATTGCCTAACTTCGGAAATCGATGCGCTCACAATCGTTCCTTACTTTTTGTATCCTGGCAAAAAGGTCAAAGCAGCAGTAAGCGAGGCAGTCAGGTTTCAGGCTAAAACTGGCATCAGATTCACAGTAACAAAGCCAATGAGCATGCACAAAACCATGATTGAGCTTGTAGATTCCAAAATAGATGCAGTGCTTGCAAAAAACAACATCTCATTGCCAAAGGCAAACATAGATGTCCTAGTAATAGGCCACGGCAGCAAGGATCCCAACGCCAGAATTTCAATAAAATACGTAGTTGATAATTTAGCCCCTAAATACCGAAATATTGATTATTGTTTTCTTGAAATCGAAGAGCCAAACATTTACCAAGGAATAGAGAAATGCGACAAAAACAATCCCGAACTTTTAGTCATAGTATTTTATTTTCTACATGAAGGAGCCCATGTAAAAAGAGACATTTACGAGGATCTCAATCCTGCAGTTGCAAAATCAAAAATCAAAAAGACTTTGATTACAGAACATATTGGCACAGATAACAAAATGATTGATTTTATAATAGAGCGGGCTCAGGAAGTTGAAAATGCAAACTAGGAAAGGCCAGTCAATAGAAGATCTGAGTATGAAAATTATCGAAAAGGAGATAGGTACACACCCATATTCTGGTCATGAGTGGCAGATCGTAAGAAGAATCATTCATTCCACTGCCGATTTTGATTTTGCAAGAGAAAACCAGATAATTTTTCACAAAGATGCAGTAAAAAACGGCCTTGAGGCATTACGGGCTGGCAAAAACATCATAATAGATGTAAATGGTATTGTTGGTTTGCTAAACAAGCAAAACTTGGAGGATTTTAAAAATAATGTCATGTGTGATATCTCAAATCCTGCAGTTGTAAAAGAGGCATCCAGGCTCAACAAAACACGCGCCCAGACAGCAATGCGAATGAGAGCATCTGAGATGAATGATGGGATAGTCGTAATAGGAAATGCGCCTACCGCACTCTTAGAAGTAATTGAGATGATAAAAGAAAAGATCACTACGCCAAAACTCGTAGTTGGAATACCTGTGGGTTTTGTTGCAGCAGCAGAATCCAAAGAAGCGTTACAAGCCGTAGATGTGCCATACATAACAAACAGGGGACGAAAGGGTGGAACTCCCTGCGCTTCAGCCATAATAAACGCGCTTTTTAAAATACTTCGAGAATCATCTTGAATATTTCAGGCAACTTGTGATGAAATTTCTTGCGTGCAAGGAACGATCAAAGTAGAGATGCATGTATGATGCAAGGGTGTTGTATTCTACCAGTCCGTCTTTTTTGTTTTTGATTCCAACGCCAATTGAGAGTTCATAAGCAAATTTGGAATCTTTTGGAACTGATTTGAGCTCAGAGTAATGGAACTCATGACCAAACAACTTTGCTGATTTTTTTGCAACAAGACAATTGGAAACAACGTTTCCTTTTGTATAGTTTAGAACCATTCGTTTTTCCATGCTGGTTTCTGCATCGAAAAGGCCAACCATTTTGTATTTTTTACTCGTATAATCAATTGATTTTGTAAGGTACATCAATCCACCACATTCCCCATAGATTGGCATGTTATCTTCAGCAAGTTTTTTGATTGATTTTTTCATGGTGTGGTTTTTTGCAAGAGGCTGGCCCAGCACTTCTGGGAACCCACCACCTATGTAAAGGCCAGAACAGTCTGGCGGTGAGGAATCTGAAATCGGGCTAAAGAACTCCAGTTTTGCACCTTCACGCCTTAGCGCATCAAAGTTGTCGTAATAATAGAAATTAAAGGACTTGTCTAGTGCTACGCCGATAGTAACTTTGGCCTTTTCAGTTTTCTCGCCTTTTATTTGTATAAAGGTAGAAGATTGTTTTGCAATTGAGACTATCTTGTTAATATCAAGATAACCAGCTAGTGATTTTGCGATTTTTGTTACGTGGTGTTTTAGATCATCTTGTTCTATTATTGGTATTAACCCTAAATGTCGTGATTCCAGTGAAAGTTCTGGATTTTTTGGCACACAGCCAATAATAGGAATTTTCAGAGAAGCCAGGGCCGTTCTGCACATGTGTTCATGTTTTTTGCTTCCTAGCTTGTTGAGAACTAATCCCACGATTCTTGAATTTTTATGAAATTTTACATAGCCTAGAGCTGTTGCCGCAATAGAGCGTGCAGTTTTGCTTGCATCCAAAACCAAGATTACCGGTGATTGCAGAATTGTGGCTATATGGTGCGTACTAGAGAGATTGGAGCTTCCAGAAAAGCCGTCGTAATAACCCATCACGCCCTCAATGACTGAAATATCAGATGTGGAATTTGTCACAAAGCTCCTAGTTACAGCATCCTCTCCCATAATCCACGAGTCTAGATTTCTTGCCGGATTGCCAGATACTGCTGAAAGATATGTTGGGTCGATGTAGTCAGGTCCTACCTTGAATGGTTGGATCGAATAACCCCTGTTTCTCATTGCATGAATTATAGAACATGTTATGGATGTTTTTCCAACACCGCTTGTTGCGCCAGCTATAACAACCCGCGGTATTTTCAGCTTTTTTGCCATTAGTCTTTGCAAATCAATACAGCTATACCAATCTTTTTAGAGTTCAACTTTGATTTTGCCTTATGGAAAAAGATGGCGGTTTTGTAATAGTGTATACAGGTAAAGGAAAGGGTAAGACGACTGCTGCGTTGGGCATGGCACTAAGGGCAGTTGGGCACAATTACAAGACTTGCATGATCCAGTTCATCAAGGGCTCGTGGCATTATGGCGAGATGACTTCATCAAAAAGGCTAGAGCCAGAGTTTGAGCTAACAGCTGTAGGAAAAGGATTTGTAGGAATTTTAGATGACAAAGCCCCACGAGAGGCACATCAGAAAATTGCACAAGAAGCAATCGAAATAAGCAAAGAAAAAATTCTTTCTGAAAAATATGACATTGTTATTTTAGATGAGGTCAATTACGCAGTGAATCTTGGCCTAATTGAAGTAGAACAGATACTTGATTTGATAAAAATCAAGCCACAAAACCTGACTCTGGTTTTGACAGGAAATTATGCAAAACAACAAGTCATCGATGCTGCTGATTTAGTAACTGAAATGAAGGAAATTAAACATCCCTTTCAGCGTGGAATTCGGGCAAAAAAAGGAATAGACTTCTAGCGGCAACATTAAATTATGTAGTCCAAGCCAAAGCTTGCAATGGCTACAGAATCCCAAGAGCTTCCAGAAATTGGCGAGATTGTAATTGCGACTGTTGCAAAGCTTACCGATCACGGCGCATATGTGACACTTGATGAATACAACAGCCTGCAGGGATTTTTGCACGTATCTGAAATAGCACCAGGCTGGGTTCGTTCCATTAGCAAGTTTGTCCGAGAGGGTGAAAAAAAAGTCCTACTTGTAAAAAAGGTCAACCCAAACAGATCCGAAATCGACCTTTCACTCAAACAGGTATCCAAGGAGCAACAAAAGAAAAAGCTCTTAGAGGCAAAAAGAATTGAGAAGGGCAAAACGCTTTTGCAGGCAGTCAAAGAATCAGCAGTTTTGACGGATAAGGATCTTGAAAAGCTAGAGGACACAATTTTTTCAAAATATGATTTTGTTTATGACATGTTCTTAGATGTGGTAACAAAGGGCATTACAGCCATAGATGAGCTAAAACTGCCAAAAAAAACCCTTTTAGCAATAGAGGAGGTCAGTGCAAAGATCAAACCACCGTCGGTGGAAATACGTGGCATTTGTGAGCTCACATGTAACAAATCAGACGGTGTTGATATTATCAAAAACGCAATTTTGGATTCAATTGGGGAGCATATCTCCAACATTGAAGTGACATACATTGGTGCGCCAAAGTACAGAATAAGCGTAAAGGGCCAAGACTTTAAGACAGCAGAAAGGATGCTAAAGCCGGTTTTGGACAAAATCCAAAAAATAATCGAAAAAAACAACGGTACCTTTAATTTTGCAAGAGAAGAGTCAAAGAAAACCCGAGAGGGATAAAATTGAAGTTTCAGATTCGCAAGTGCCCTGACTGCAAAAAATATACTCTAAAGGACAATTGTTCTCAGTGCAATTCCAAGACCATAACGGTTCATCCTGCCAAGTTTTCTCCTGATGACAGGTATGCCAGATACCGCATAAAGGAGAAATTCAAAGATTAAGGAGTGGAAATTGTTATGGTCTTAATTCTCGCACTTTCCCAATCCATTGGTTGATCATTTAGGTTTGTCTGAAGTCCAGCAATTTGGTCTACAACATCTTGGCCTTCTATTACTTCGCCAAAGATCGTGTATTGTCCGTCTAACCAAGATGCCTCACCCACCATTATGAAAAACTGTGAGCCCGCACTGTCGATGTCTTGACCACGCGCCATGGACACAACATACTTTGTGTGCTTGAGATCACTTATTTCAGCTGGAATTGAATATCCAGGCCCACCTGAGCCCCATGTTCCTGGGGGACCAGATATGGTGTTTGGATCTCCTCCCTGAATCATAAAGTCAGGTATTATTCTGTGGAAGAGAGTTCCATCATAAAAGTTAGAGTCGGCAAGCTTGACAAAGTTTTCAACTGTCTTTGGCGCAATCTCTGGCTTTAAGTCAATTACGATATCACCAAAAGTAGTTGAGATTGTTGCAATTTGATCTTGAGTCGCCTCTGTAGTTTCTGTAGTTTCCGTCGTTACAGCATTTTGTTGTGGGTTGTAATCCTTGTTAACCTCGTAAATTAGTACTCCGTTAATTGGTCCTGAGTCTTTTCGTAGGAATCCAGAAGACATGTAAGCTAGTTTTAGTGGGCCATCGCCATCCTGTGGAAATTTGGTATTATTTGTGTAGACAGGCGTAAAGCCAGGAACAAATCCATTTGACTGCTTTTGATTTGCAAGATCCACATATGCAAGGGTGTCGTATGGAATCATTTTTCCAAGCATGGTTTCATCCCAAAATTCAGCAGTTGGGCTTATGCCGTCCTGATAGAGATACTTTTCGACAGGAAATCCTCCTATTCTCATGAACCATTGCTTTTTGCTTTCATCGCCACCACCTTGAACAATGTACAAAGGTGGCTCTTCGTTGTTGACACGCTGAGCAGCAATGTAAACTAGCACATAATCTGCGTCCAATTCTTGGAGTATTTTCCAGGCTTCATCTGGTGTACTCAGAAACATTTGTGCGATTTTCTTAATTTTGGAATCTATCAGAGTTGCATTATCTGCAAGAGATTTTCTTTCCCCTAATGTGGTTATCCAGTATCCATAGTCCCACCAGGATGCGACAACAGCATCTTCTGGAGTGTTTTCTTTCAACCATGCCATTGCATCAAGCCAATCTGTTGTTGATATGTTGAAGTTACTTCCACCGTTAAGTATGGTTGGGGGAACCTGCGCACTGTTTATCCAGTTTGCACCAGCTGGGACAGTCAGCGGCACTATTAACAGAATTGCAATTATAGCAGCGTAGGAAATTTTGAGTGTTTTTGGGTGTGATTTGATAATCTTTTTCTTTTCTTGTTGGTCTTGCCTAAAAATCTCTTTTGTAATCAATGAGAGTCCAACTGATCCCAATATAACAAGAGAGAGTGAAGAAAACAATTCTAATCTGACGAATGCAGAGCTTGTGTAAACTCCTAACAATCCAATAATTAAGGCAAATACGTGCATGTCACGTTTGCCAGAGTCGTTGAGAATATTTTTGAAGATAAGCCATGCGCCGATTGCACCAAATATCATAAAAACCGAATTAAACAAAAATGACTGAAATATTGTTGTAGTAGAGTGTTCAGCAACAGAGTCAACCAAAGGATCTTCCGTAGTCAAAAACGGGTTTATTGCATTCAGATACCTAAAACTTGGAAGGCCTAGCACATCAGCTGAAAGTATACCAATTCCTGCCACAATTATGGCTATTAAGAACAATCCACCGTTTCGTTTTTTGTGCTCCTCCTTGCTTAGTTGTTGAATAAACGTGCAGGCTACAAGAAAAGCCGTAGGACCAATTAGCATAAAGCCAGTTGCATGGGTAAAAATCGCAATTCCTGGCCTCTCAAGTGGAGCAAGTGATATTGCCAAGCCTAAAATAAATACAGGAACAGCCCATCTCAGAAAGTTACCATCCTTTCGCACAAACGGTAATGAAAGTATGAATAGACCTAGTGGTAGGACAAAAAATTCCGTTCCACCCCATGCTGAAAAGGCAAAACCAAGAAATATTCCACCACCAATTAATTTTAGGAAAGCAACCTTGCGTGAGGATGATTTCAATCCACTCAAGAAGAGATAAACTGCCAACAGACCATAAAACAGTCCTAGTGGCTCTGACTTGAACCAACCAATTGTACCTCTCACAATTATGGGTAGTGAAACTGCATATAGTAACGAGGCAAACAGGCCTGCAGTTGTACCACCAATTACTCTAACTAGGGCAAAAACAACAATTGCAGTTAACGAACCAAAAACTACTGGGAATATGATTGTAAAACCATATAGATCTGATCCCCCACCGAATGCACCATAAAGTATTGCGGCAGTTATATGCAACATAGCTTGGGATGTTGAAGCCACATCTCTGCCATGTGGATGCCAGCTCATCTCATCATGCCATGAAAAATATGCAGGCAGACCGTTATCTACTATAAACTGTGTTGCCCTGTAATTAAAAAAGGGATCAAATTCGTTTAGCTGAAAACCATACTCTGCTGGCTGTGATCTAATCATGGCAGAGATTGAAAATGACAGTGAAAGAATTCCAATTATCAGCAAGTGATGCAGACTGAATTCGAAATTACCTACAGAAAATAGTTTTTTATTAGAAATCAATCGATTCTTTCCCAGAAAATGTGTTTAATTACTCTTTTGTGAGAATTTGTACCTGACATGATGTCACGAGTTTTTTGAAGGTCTTTGCGTCCTCTTCGCTTCCCACAACTGTACCATAATGCATAGGAATGGCAAGTTTTGGCTTTATTTTTTGAGTTGCGCTTGCAGCCTCGCTGGCAGTCATCACATAAGTACCACTTACTGGCACAAACAAGACGTCTGGCTGAATATCACTCATTTCTGAAATGTTATCAGAGTCCCCCGTGTGGTAAAATGCAGTATTATTTATTGTGACAATAAATCCGACTTTGTTGTCTTCCTTTGGATGGAATGGTTTTTTTGTCTCTGGATTTATTTTGTCCATGTTGTAGGCAGGCACCGTTTTTATTTTTATACCATTAATGGCTTTTTCCTGGTTTGGAAGCATGCCAATTATTTCCTTATTTTTTGCTTTAATTTGCCCTAGACATTCTTTTGCTGCCACTATGATTGTATTATCGCCAGTTATTTTTTTGAGATCATCATTACTCATATGATCAAAGTGATTATGAGAAATTAAAACAATGTCTGCTGAAATCTTTTTGTCAAGCTGGTATGGATCAAAACAAACTGTCAGATTGCTGTGTGTTAACGTAAATGTATCATGCCCATACCATCTGATTTGAACACCATTGTATTCAATCATGTTTCTCACTATCTACAAAACAAGTTAAACCTTACTGGATTCAAGTATTATTTTGTTGTTTGCCACAGAAATAACAGAGCCCCCTTCTTTTTTTATTGCAGCCTTTAATTCCCTGTCCATTGTCGCAACAATTCCACCATGTTTTTTGATATGTGATACAACAATATCATCTGCAAAGCTTCCACCAAGCTTCATTATTTTATATGATTTTATAAAATCCAAAGTTGCAAGTGCGACGGTTTTTTTGTCGTCAAGCTGTGATAGTTTGGTCAGCTCAGCAACTACAGTGTCTGGAACAACAAACTGGACTCGCCCTATCTCGACTTCAAGTGAGGAGAGATTTTTGATCCTATTAGTTGCCAGATGAATAAGAAAACTTGTGTCGCATATTATCTCAACCAATTACACCTGCTCCAATCAGTCTCCACCTTTCCTCAATTTTTCTGCTTATGGCAACGTTGCTATTCTCAAATAGGCATACTGGCCTTTTGAATTGTACCTCGATTTTTCCGGACTTGGCTTTGCTTACCTTTGCAAGAATGGGGGCAGTTCCAATGTTGAGCCTCAGTGATTCACCCATCTGAATTGGGATTACTTTGACGTCATGTATTGTCCCAACGGCAGAATCAAACAGATTTACCTCTAGTTGTGCAGTAATAGAATTTTCTGGCAGTGTTTCCGGCTTGCCAATAACAGAGCCAACAAAAGAGTCGCTTCGTGTCAGCGAAGGATCAAGCTTTGTTCCAATTGCAACAAGGCCGCCAGGCTTGACATTATCAACAATTCCGGCTGCAGTTCCCAGAGAAACGATTTGTGTGCGTATTGGATCATAGTTGTTTTTCTTGCTGCTAAGAATTCCTGGTTTTATTTCGATCTCATCGCCTATTGAAAATGTTCCTTGGGTGAGGCTTCCGCCAATCACTCCACCTTTGATGTCTTTGATTTTTGTGCCAGGCTTGTTGACATCAAATGATCTTAGAACGTGCATTACTGGTTCTTTTGATTCCATTCTCTTTGGGGTTGGAATCGACTCCTCAATGGCACCAATTAATGCATCAATGTTTAGTCTTGATTGTGCTGAGATTGGAATTATTGGAGCCTTGACCGACTTGGTGCCTTTGACAAATTTAACAATATCAGAATAATTATTCATGGCATCCTCGTATGATACCAAATCAACCTTGTTTTGAACAATTACAATTTGCTGGATTCCTAGGATTTGAAGGGCCAAAAGGTGTTCTTTTGTTTGTGGTTGGGGAACCTTTTGGTTTGCGGCAACAAGCAATAATGCGCCATCCATTAGTGCAGCACCAGAAAGCATGTTTGCCATCAGGCTTTCGTGCCCTGGGCTATCTACAAAACTGACAACTCTAGACAGTTCGCTTTCCTTGCCACAGTTAGGACATTTTGGTATGGTTGAATATCCAAGTGGGGGCTCACAGTTTTTGCACTTGTAAAAAGCAGCATCCGAATAGCCTACTCGAATCGTGATTCCTCGCTTTAGTTCCTGGCTGTGAACGCTAGTCCACTGACCAGTAAGTGCTTGAATCAAAGTGGTTTTGCCATGGTCTACGTGTCCTGCAGTTCCAATGTTTACACATGGTTGGTAGCCATATTTTTTTACATACCAATCCGGTAAAGTGTCACGCCAGTGCATCGATAAATCTCAAAAAGTCTGCTATGTTAAGTTATGCTTTGTTTTCTGCTGGAGCTTCTTCTATTTTGAGCTCGCCATCATATGAACAGTTAATCTGGTAGATTTCTTCTGAAATTGTATTTCCTCGAATTAGTCGTCTTCGTCGTTGTCCTTTTTCGATATTTTGCAATCCCACTCCTTTTGAGAGTAATACAGGCTTTCGTGCGGAACCATAGATATCAGAACGCATTGGCATTCCAGACTTGTCGCTTCCTCCGGTGATTTTGATCTTGCCTGCAAGACCAACTACTACTGCGTCAAGCTCGTTTCCTATGTGAAGGCCGATAAGTGAGTTTGCTTCTCTGTCCTTTAGTTCCTTTGATAGGGACTTTCCTTTTTTGTCAGATATTGTTAGCTTAAAGTTAGCCAAGTATTGCTCAAGAAATTTGAGCAACTAATTAACGTTTTGACAAACTCTTTAACCTAGATTTGCGTAATTTATCGCAAATGAAAGAAGAGATTACTTGTCCGCGCTGCAACAAAAAAATGGTTGACATGCAGGCATGTCATATGATATGTGATAATTGTGGGGCTCACCTTGACTGCTCAGACAAGGGCTCTTTTTGGTAAACTAGAATCCCGGCCTCTTTGGAATGTAATCAGATGCCATGTTTATGGCCTTGTCCTTCATGATTTCAAGGTAATTTTCATAGTCGGTCTCAAAGTTGCAGTGAGGGCATTTTACAGACTTCATATCATCGTCTAGGACTGCTACTCCCTCACATTCTGGACATTTGGCATCCATGCTTGTATATTCTCTTAAAGCTATTTAATGCTAGTTCAGAAAATTTAGTTTGTGCAGAGTTAGTCCAGCCCGACATGACGTCAGATTTACGGTGAAATTTAGTTTTTCTTTTGCCAGAAATTGCTAGTTGTTTACAATTGATTTGATATAACTCAATAGACATCCTTGATATCTTGGATATTACACAATGAAAACAGATGAAAAGATTGGAAACGCAACATGTTGAAGATATCATATCATGGAATAAAAAAGAGACAAATGAAAGAAAAGAATCATTTGGTGTCAAACTAGAAGTATTGAATGGTATCGTCGACAAGGTAAATCTGCTGTCAGATATTTTAGATGACAAAGAACGCGTATTAAGACAAATGTCTACACTGATAGGATTGATTGTATTTGAGCAACCCTTTAACAATGGCAATAAAGCAACTGCTACTTCTTCGGCAATTCAGTTCTTGAGAACAGATGGGTATGAATTGGATTTAGAATCAGAGAAAGCTCAGGATGAGTTATTGCAGATGTTGGATAGTATTATGTATCTGTTTGAAGACCAGTCAGAACAAGGAATTATTGCAGTAAGAAAATTTTTAGAAAAACACTTGAAATAATCTACATTTTCTCTAGTTTTTTGAAGAGTCTTGGATTGTCTTCTTTTACTTTAATCATACCATTTAGGAAAGAGGTTTCTTTATTCTCGGTTTCTATTTTTACTACCATAGTTATGAGTGGATGATTCAATCGTAAAAAGGTTTGTGATTATTAATTGCGTAATAGTCGATCCTGATTACTAGAAATAGTAATTATTTTACTGATCAGTAAGCGGTGTTAGTCCAGCCCGGCAGGACGTCAGCTTCCCAAGCTGAAGGTCGCGGGTTCAAATCCCGCACACCGCACCTACAGTTCTTTTATGGCCTGTAGAATGTTCTCTTTGTCTTTTGCATTTGGTGCAAACTTTAGATAGTTTTCAAAGTCTTGCTTTGCTTCCTTGTTTTTCTTTAGCTCCAGTAATGCAATGCCACGGTTTTTGTAAATTGGGCCAAAGCGAGTCTGGTTGATATCTATTGCTTGAGAATAATATGAGATTGCTTTTTCATACTGTTTTGTCTTTAGATAATAGTTTCCCAAACCTCGGTATGCCAAAAAGCATTTTTTGTTGTGCCCAATGCTCTGCTCATAAAAGTTGACACAGTCTGGAGAGTTTTTCTCATTGTATATTCCGCCAATAAGACATAATGCAGTCGAGTTCGTCCCATCAAGACTTATGGCGTCGTTTAGCGCGTTGATTGCCTCATCAGTCTTGTTTTGAAGGTTAAGTTTTTCTGAAACAAAGCAAAGTCGATTGGATTTTTCTTTTGATCTGTTCTCAACTCTTATGGTGGAAATGATATCAGTAGGGGCAACAAGTATGAGAAGCCGCCCGTCCTCCTCCCAAAGTCTGTCAAACTGTTTTTCTGGTATGACTCCTATTTGGTCTGGCTGCGGCATGTAGTGAATGATTGATTTTTCCTTTTCATCATATCCTGAGATGACAGATGCGTGCTGGACTATTTCAAAGAGGCCGGGCAAAATCACGATTGGGGGAATTCCCATGTCAATTATTTTTTTGAGCTCAGAAAGCGACGAATGAAGAATCAGGCTTCCAAGGCCGTGCCGCTCAGCAAGCTCCATTCCCTCGATTAGAATGCTGCCACGAACGTTTGGATACTTTTTTGCAATTTCTTTTGCCTCTGCAACTGGCAGATTAACGTCCCAATATTTTGAAACTGCACTGACTGCCAAGGGTAGGCAGATGTTTTCCTCTGTTACTGGAGGAAGTAACAGCTCGTGTTCGCTCATAAAATTGCATTGTGAATTTGTTATTAATAGTATCAGAACTTGGTAAACCTTTCAATTACTGATAGGCCGTCTTTTGACATTTCAGGGTGAAACTGAGTTCCAAATATTGTCAAATTTTGATATTGTATTATTTCGTAGTTACAAGTATCAGATTTTGCAAGCTGAATTAATGATTTTCCTAGACGCGATATCTCGTAGTTATGGCTTTGGTATGCCTGTATCATACCGCTACAAAGGGGATTTTCAGCTACGACTGTGACTTGGTTTGTTCCTTTCTGTGTTGTTGACATTTTCCGTATAGTACCTCCAACGGTTAGAGCCAAAATTTCAGCACCATAACATATTCCAAGCAATGATTTTTTTTCTGAGATTGAATGGTTGATTATTTTTGAATTAACTGCGTTCATTTCTTTGTTGTTTTGTCTTCTGCCAGACAAGATGAATGATTGAAATTTGCTCAGTTCTGATAATATAACTTTGTCAAATGGTAAAATTGCAAAGTCGATGCTCTTTTTTTCCAAAAGGAATTGGACAATGTTTTTTGTAAAAACTGATCCATTGTCAACCACTAATAGCATCACAGTTAGACCAAGTATGTTTCTTTTATAATATGATGACAGGAAGATGCTACAAGATTTATCTTGTTGTTCACTTGCCCACTTCGATTGACACATAATGGAGCTCAGGTATGCCATCCACTATGGTTATAGTTCCAATATTTACTGCCTGATCTACTTCCCACCAGAGCACACGTTTTGTCGATGGTAGTACAAAGTCATCTATGAACTTGTTTAGCATCTCGTTTGTTGCATCAAGATCAGAATGACTAAACAGTGAGATCTCGCCTTCTTTAAACGAAATTGGAATTTGAAGCGATGTTGGAGTTACAATCTCGATGTCATTTTCCTCAAATACTGATTTTATTTGTTGGATTCTGGCATTTTTGTCAAACCCAACCTCACCTGTAGGTGTTGAGGGAACAACAACGCCTGCCAGTTCACGCAAGTATGCCTCAAAGGCCTGATGCTGGGTGTTTCCAAGACCAACATAATATTCCCCATTAAATGCGGCGCCCACTGCTGCAATTGTTCCTAGCTGAGCTACCACTCCACCGCCAGACCCTGCGGTATATACTGGAATAAAGTAAACATCGTGATCACCAACCCTATACAAAATATTATCACCAATACGCGGTGTTCTCAATAGCGTCTTTAATTGTGCAAAGTCACTGTCCTTGTCTAATGCCTCACGCACCGCAGTTGGGCCAATTAGCTTTGTAGTAGAGTTTAGCGGAACTTCGTAAAATCGCATCTGCCCTAGTGCCGGCATATCGTTTTCAACAATCATGTAGCCTGAAAGGTTCTTTCCTTGGGAACCCCTAAGCTCCAGTGACAAGAGTCCCAAAAATTTGGTGCTCTCATATCCTGGCGGCTTTGCCTCAATGTAATACGCCTCAAGGGTGGCCGGAATTTCATAAAATTCGTTTGCCTGGATGAATGTCTCAATGTCAGTCACATGATAGATGTTAAACATCTCTGTTTTCCATGTGAAAAGCTCCTCTGGATATCTGATCTGCTCGTTTAGCCAAGAGGGTATCGGCTCGAATTTATCTCCATACTGGCTTTCCAATATTTTTGTAAAATAGCTGTCGCCGTACTCGAGCAGAGTTATGTCGCCATTATAAGTATCAATTAATGCAAATCCTACAAGACGCAGATATGGATTGCCCATGGCCCATGGAACAGAATGTGTGTCAAATCCAATAATTAGGGGAACTAGCCAATAGGTATTTGTTCCATCAGTTACTGGAAGGACGTCCAGTTGTTGGCCAAACAAACTGTATAGAAAATACGGATAAAGTAATTCCATTCTGTCGTGTATGTCCTTGTATCGCAGTGTATGAATTGGCGTTGCTGGATATGACAAAAGAAAGTTAGGCTCAAAAATCCAGCTCAGCGGCGGCGAAATTTGGACTCCTCCACTTCCTGTGTAAAATGCATTGTTTAGCTCTGCACTTACGCTGCCCCTAGTTGTTGGATAGGCAGACCATGTCTGCTCAAAGAGTCCGCTTTCTCCATAATAGATTGCCCTCTGCGAGAAGAGATTGCTGCTATCTATTGTCTGTCCCGTAGTTGCATCAAGTGTGAGAAAACCGTTTGGAACATGAGTATACACCAAGTGTTCGTTGTACCAGCGGTTCTCTAGGCTAACAGATGATGGTAAGACCGGCTTCATAGATACGGTCCAATACAGGGTGCTGTTGAATCTCAGAACGTCGTTGTCCTGAAACTCGATATATGGTATCAGACCAATTTCTGGTCTTAATTTTGCGGATGCTGCCTCCCAGTCCCATATTCGTATCGAATCCAACACGTCACTGTTTTGTTGCATAAAGCTTCTGATGTTGTTTGGGGAAATCGATGTGAGTCTAACTTCGTTTGTAGTGGTTTTGATCTTGTCTAGTTCTCCTAGGTATCTGTTGACTTCGATTTGTTGTAGAGTGTATGGACCAAGATATTCCAGTTTACGAGTGTCTGCAATGCTGTTGTTTACTGCCATAACAGAGCCGGCTATGATTCCAATTGCGATTAGTGTAAAGACTCGGATGTAGATGTCTCGTTTTATTGGATGCGTTAGTATTTTGGATCGGATCTTGTCAAGTACTGAAAATGCAATGAGTGCAAAGCCTGCAGCAAGCGTTCCACCAATTACATACCGCGTGTTGTAATCAATGTGTTCTGTGAAAAACATGTTGATTCCGGCCCAAATTATGCCGATTCCAATTATTGCCTCAATTGTGGAGATGTAGTTTAGGAACTTTGGTTTCCCTTGTGAGGAGTCGTGTATGTATGAGGTAATCACTTTTACAATGTGGTGCAGGCCGACATAGATTGCCAGTCTCATTCCAATGACGCCAAGCAGGGGCGGTACAAGTATGGTAAGTGCCGGAATGAGTGTGATTACGGTTTGGGCTGCGTCTGTAGAAAATGGTGTGCTAAATGGTAATGCGAAAAGATTTGGCAGGTTGTTGATACCCAAATCATTGCCCTCAAGCATGTAGACAAACGCCACACCAAACATTATGTTAACAAAAAATGCACCAAATAGGAAGACCTTGGTTATCTGCCAGATGACAAAGTGAGGAACGCTTAGCTTGTAGTCCCTAAAGCTTGGAATGTTTTTTGAGACAGGATCGTGAATGGTTCTGTTCAAAAATGTGATTGCCACATGGATAGCGTACCAAAGAATAGAGGAGCGGTTCTTTATGTCCACATTGACTAGGGCAATTGCCGAAAGGACGACTGCCGAGATTAGAGAATAGTAGAGCGGTTTTGTGAATTGCTCGCCAAATTCGGTCATATTCATTGACAGTATGACGCCTTGGTTTCCGACTATAGTCAGAACTATAATCCCTATGACTGCGATTATGCCTAGGCGTATGTACTTGCCAGCATCTGGTTGCGGTGCATTTGTTTCAGAAGATGAGTTATACAAAATCAAGGTTGCTCCTTTGTGGACAAATTAATGTCTTACCCGTTTTTTGAAGCAAGACTAAGCTAAGGTAGCGCATCCTTTGCAGATCATATATACTGCCGCATGTCTTGGAATGGTGACTTGTTCTTTTTTGTACGGGCCAAATTTTTTGCCTTTTAGTCGAAATTCTACTGGACAGTCTGCTAACACAGTAACATTGTCGTCACCTATGAAACATGCATCATTTGATGGATTGAATTTTGAAATATCCTCACACAAAATTTTTACAAGACCGCTTTTGCTGTTTATTGTGCCACCTAATCTGAATATTCTGTGTACATCGATTGTTACACTTGGGTCGATCTGCACTCCAATTTGCCTTTGGAGCTCCTCTAGCTTCCTTTTAAATGTCATATAGCCTTCTGAGATGATTTGCTTTGAGGCCTTTGCCTTGTTCGATTTTGAGCCAAAGATCTGCTTTGATACACGGCCAAGCCAGCCTTTGTCATCTGGTTCGGCAAATGTGGATTTTGCAAAATTGGATAGTTTTGCGCCAAATGTCTCTGGCATGGCCCCCCTGAACATCAAATAATCTACTAGTTCTGCTCTTTCTTTTGATTCTAGTTTTTCATAGCTAGAATTTGGGATATGTACATGAAAGCCCTCGTTGCCAGAAAAATAGGTTTGGATATTTTCATTTTTTATTCCCAGATCGGATTCTAAAATGCTGATGAGCTTTTTAACCTCGTTTTTTGCAGCCAAAATGCAGTCTTTGCACAAAACAGATACTGTATCAAATTTGGCAGAATTGCATTGTGGACATTGTTCTTGGTTTGCAAAAACATTTGCGCAGTTTGAGCATTTCTTGCAGATATGATTGGTTCTGCAAGGAAGGTTCAGATCCTTTGCGTCTATGTCAAATATAAGATCGGCTTTTTGCCAGTCTTTTTCTGCCATTGGAAGATTTGGAAAAGAATAACGCGCATTTGAGCAGTAAACATCTGAAGGAACCTGCGTCATCAGTAGCAGGTGTAGCTCCTTATCCGATTTTAAAGAGATGTGCCTGTTCATGCCAGAATTGAATTTCTGATATCCGAACTCTCGCTCCTCTGGGTTTGCAGGAGTGTGAATCAGATCAAAATGATCAAAATAATATTTTTTGAAGGATTCTTCTACTAGCTTTATTTCCTTTTCAAGCATTGGTTATTTTTTTCCTTCCAAATTGTAATGGGTTGATGATGTTATCACATTCTGGTATGGCATAGCAAAGATTTTCACTTTTCAGCTTATCACATGATGGACATGAGTATTTTGTTCCGCTACCAAAGTTTCCAGCTAGGTGTTTTAGCTGGTACAGTGTTACCTTTTCGTTATAGTCAGGCGCGTTTTTGAACAACGGCGCAATATACTCAATTGTTTGACCTTTGTTCAAAAGATACGTTGCAAGCATGAATCTTCCAGAGTGCGGCAGGTTTTCTCCCTTGCTGAGAACCTCGATTGCGTGCTTGATGCATGGTGGGTACTCCGTTGTCTCTACAAATTGCACGGTGAATTTTTTTGCCAAGTCAACTAGATCACTTACTGGCTTTTTGAATGAATCTGGTACTAGGGGAATGCTTGCAGACTGGATTTTTGAGCTGATAAAATTGTCAAGCTCCTTTCGAATCAGCCTTACTGTCTCGTGCGCCGAAAGAAAGACGTTTCCATTGTCCACTAGTCGGTTTACCAGCTTCCATTCTTTCTCATGAAAATGAGTTGCGTGTTTTAGATAGTCTGGTACTGGAATTACAAAATAATCGTCGTGTTTTTGAATCTCCATTGCAAAAAGATCCCTTATTATTTTGATTGCCAGCTGTTCTTTTGTTGTATTATTGATATCGGCAAGGTCTTTTTCAAGAAATTTCTCTGCACGCCTTGCCTCTGCCAAAGAAAATCGCTTAATCAGCGTGTTCATGCCGCTTTGTTTTAACAAGATTACTGCAATAAGAAAGGAAAAGACTTCAATGTCCAGATTCTTTATGCTAAAATCAGAATTGAAGATCTTGCCATTTGCTGCAGTCTCGATTCTAGAAAGCGCCAGCCCAATTATTGGCCGGAGATCTTCGTCTTTGTCAAATTGCTCTAGTGTGAATCCTTTCTCTCTGAGATAGTTTCCTGCCTCTGTCAAAAACGGATATTTTGCTATCTCTTCTGTTCCCAGCTTTAACACATATGTTATGATTTGGTTTGACATTAAAAATTTGAGTTTTGTTCTATATTGTTTAAATTATCTAGATCTAACCGATCTGTATGCGAGTGGGCCTTCATGTCTCTATTTCAGGATCGCTTGCTGCTGCAGTTGATAACGCAGTAGAGCGTAAATGTAGCGCTTTTCAGATTTTTACGCGTAGCCCCCGCATGTGGGCTGCAAAGGACATATCCGAAAAGGATGCGTCCGACTTTAGAGAAAGGCTTGCCTCAAGCAAAATAGACAGGCTTGCAACCGTAGCACATATGCCGTATCTGCCAAATCTTGCATCCCCAAATGCTGCTACTCACGCAAAATCTGTAGATGTACTAATCAAAGAAGTCAAGCGGTGTGCACAGCTTGGCATCCCATACCTTGTAGCACATCTAGGCAGCCACATGGGAGAAGGTGATGAAAAGGGGATAAAACAGCTAGTCAGCGCGTTTTCCAAAGCAGCAAGCGTCAAAAATGATGTAGTGATTTTGCTTGAGAATACTGCAGGGCAGAAAAATTCGGTTGGTTCCGAGTTTGATCAGTGGGCTAAGATCTTTTTTAAGCTAAAGCCAAAGGAAAGGTTTGGTGTCTGTTTTGATACGTGTCATGCGTTTGCGTATGGATATGATTTGAGGACAGAAAAAGATGTTACTAATACATTCAAAAAATTTGAAGATGCAATAGGATTTGAGCATCTAAAGATCTTGCACCTAAATGACTCAAAAGGTGAGATCGGCTCAAATCTGGACAGACACGAGCATATTGGGCTTGGCAAAATTGGCGAGAAAGGCATGGGTGTAATAGTAAGGCTTGCCAACAAAAAAGACATCCCCATAATTTTGGAAACACCGATTGATAACACTCGGGACGACTTTGGCAATATAAAAAAGGTAAAAGAACTTGCATAGTTTGGAATTTATTCTCAATGTTTGGTGAAGACTCGTATTGAACTACGACAGCATAATGCAGCTTGCACTTGAGCGTGGATTTTACTTTCCTAGCTGCGAGATTTACTCTGATGCACAGGCCGGTTTTTGGGAATATGGTCCCTCTGGCGTAAGCATGAAGACCAAGTTTATCGAGTTGTGGCGCCGCGAGCTTGTGCGCCGTGACGGAATGCTTGAAATTGACGGCTCGCAAATAATGTCACAGTCTGTTTTTGAAGCCTCTGGCCATTTAGCAAGCTTTGCAGATCCAATAGTTCGATGCAAACAATGCGGTTTGAACTTTAGGGCAGACAGATTAATCTTTGAGCAAACCAAAATTGAGATCCCAGAAAGTGCCGATCTTGGAGACTTTGATAAGACAATAATGGAAAAAAATATCAAATGCCCAAAATGCAAAGGCGAGTTTGACAAGACGCGCAAGTTCAACATGATGTTCAAAGTGGAAATTGGTCCTGAAGCAGAGCCAGCCTATCTGAGACCTGAGACCTGCCAGTCCATTTTTGTTGATTTCCCAAGACTATTCAAAACAATGCGCGGCAAGCTCCCACTTGGAATTGCTCAGATTGGAAAAAGCTTTCGAAACGAGATCTCACCAAGGCAGAGCCTTCTGAGGTTGCGAGAATTTTACCAAGCGGAAATTGAGGTTTTTTGTAATCCAAACAAGCTAAATGACTTGGAAAGATTTTCCGAAGTACAGAACACAATAATTCGACTTTGGATTAATGATGAGTCAAAGGCAATGAGCTGCAAGCAAGCAGTCGACTCTGGGATTCTGCCAAACAAGTTTGTGGCATACTATCTTGGTATTCTGACAGAGTTTTACGAAAAAACCGGAATAGATATGACAAAGAGCAGATTCCGACTACTGGGAGAAAAGGAAAAGGCATTCTATGCCACCGTTGCCTTTGATTTTGAGGTTCAAACCGCAATAGGATGGCTTGAGCTTGTTGCGTGTAACTATAGATCAGACTATGACCTCTCAAGCCACGCAAACAAAAGCAAGGAAAAATTCGAAGTGCTAGATGATGAGCAAAAAGTCCTGCCGCATGTATTTGAGATATCGATGGGAATAGACAGGAGTTTGTACACGATTTTAGAACATGGTCTAAAAGAGGACAAGCAAAACGACAGAATTGTTCTTTCTATCAAGCCATATTTGGCGCCAATCCACATAGGAGTCTTGTCTTTGGTCAAAAAAGACGGTCTTAAGGAAAAAACCGATGAGATTTACCTCAAAATAAAGCGAAAATACGATGCGTTTTTGGATCATTCTGGGGCAATTGGCCGAAGGTATCGAAGACTTGATGAGGTAGGAGCACCCTTTGCCATCACTGTTGATCACCAAACACTACAAGATGATACAGTAACACTAAGGCATCGCGATTCGATGCAACAAGACAGAATTAAAGTTTCAGATATCGACTCTGTGTTATCTAATGCAATCTCATTCCCATAGACAATAATCTGATTTTGAATCTATTTTGTCTCATTACCACGATAAATTTTTTCAAAAAAAACTAGTCTGAGGTTGTTGTTATGAGTTTTATGTAGTTAGCTCTGTACTTTACCTTGAGGCGCACATCCTCTAATGCGTGTGCTTCTGGGATCACTCCATCGTCTGATTCTAACGTAACAATCCAGTTTCCAACAATTGGATCAATTGAGGTTATAGAGAATCGCTCAAGTGGACTGTCTTGCCCTGAATATCTGATTCTGTATATTTGTCCATCTAGATCTACGTTTACCGAATTTCCTCTAAATCCTGCAGTCGAACCACTTACAAGGCATGGATCAGATTTACCAATAATACATGTTCCATCCGGTGCTACTATTCTGTAGTGCAAGGACGGGTTAGTATCAGATGAGTAGAGCAGACCGGCTCTTGCCACCACATCGCCATTTTCCATAACGGAGTTTATGGTAACAGGTTCTGAAATTGAGAATATTCTTGTCGTTTGGAATGTTCTAAGAATTAGTGATGTAGTTTCGATTGTCTTATCGTATAGGTTAAGTTGTGCGCTAACCTGATACTTTGATTCGGCTCGTACGTTAGGTATTTTCCACTCAAAGTTAACTACCGACTCGCCCTTGTTGAATAATTGTTCTGGTGATGTGTACACTATGGTGCCATTCACAAGTAGTGACGCTGTTCCAAACAATGGTTTTTCATCATCGTTTTGTACGTATGCAGTTGGCCTGTACATTGTGCTTTCTGCCTTGCTTGGTGGCGAGTCAAGCATGATTCTTGCATCAAACTCGTATGGCGGCTTTACTCCAAGGATATATCTTTCTGAGCTTTGTGCCTGCCCGTCGTTATTTAAGACGTAAATCCAATAGACTGTTGCAGGTGTCTGCAGGAACAATGACGGCAGATCTACTGATACCAAGTATGCGTTTGTGATGTTTTGTAGTGGCGCGATCTTCATTACTACTGCTGCATAATCACCATAGTTTCCACCGGCTGTACTTACCCTAAGCTCCGCCCGTCGTATTGTAGATGGGCTGTCAACTATTGCACTGAATTTGAGTTGGGCGCCTGGTTCGACGAATTGGTTTATCTCCGTTGCCTTGATTGGTTTGTTACCATCTACTTGGAATTTAATATCAAAGATTTGTGGTCGTTTTACACCAACAGTAGTCTCAGAAGTTTCTGTCCTTTCAATATCTTCCATCGAATTGACAACAATTACGTTTCTACACTCATCTACGTTTACCAAGTATCTGGCAATTACCACATCTCTTCCAGCTATTTGCTCAGCAGTCACAATAAAGAAGTCCAGTTTTGGATCTAGCGGCGCTTCGTAGACATACCTGCTTGTCGAGAATGCTTTATTGGCCTCTGCGTATGGTTGGTCTTGAACTAGTGTTGCTGAGTAGATCTTCTGAGTTGGCGTTCTTATCTTTACATTTGGTGGTGGTGTTTCTAAGCCTTGAATGCCGACTATGATTCTGATCATATTTTGTTCACACAAATCATACGATATTTCATAG
>Ga0214471_10000546_pt1 | contig 31981 bp, 30 predicted proteins | sample RVTome_5_FD_207665 | JGI IMG/M metagenome (GOLD analysis project Ga0214471, IMG submission 207665) | Soil microbial communities from uranium-contaminated site in the Upper Colorado River Basin, Wyoming, United States - RVT142D155 | ecosystem: Environmental > Terrestrial > Soil > Contaminated >... | reverse complement strand
CTGGTCGGCGAGGTAGGGCACCGGCCTATCGCTGATGCCCGCGGTGCGCGTTACCTTGTTGATGGTCTCGGGTATTGCGTCACCGACAACGAAGAAGAAGATGACAATGAGGCCGCAGACGAAGCCGAGTGGCTTCTTGCGAGCGAAATGCTTCAACCCATTGATCATGCGCATCGGGAAGGAGTAATCGAGGGGCGCTTCCCATTCTTCGAGTGCGCCAATGCCGCCAACTTCTTGTACTGCCATCGTGTTCCTCCGCCAGCCCTGTCCTAGTCGAACCTAATCCGAGGATCGAGGAACGCATAGACAATGTCGGTCATGATAACGGACAGGACTAAAACCACACTGAATACAAAGACCAGCCCCTGGATGACGGGATAGTCGAGGTTGTTCACGGCATCGACGAGATACCGTCCCATACCCGGGATGATAAAGATCTGCTCGAAGATCACGGTGCCGGCGATGATGTTGGGTAGCAACACAGTGCCGACAAGGGTTACGACCGGGATCAAGCCGTTGCGCAGCGCGTGTTTGTACAACACGGTGTTTTGACTCAACCCCTTGGCATGCGCCGTGCGAATGTAGTCCTGGCGCAGCACCTCCAGCATCTGTGTCCGGGTCAGCCGGATCAGGCTTCCACTTGGTGTCAGCCCGATGATCAGCGCGGGCAAAGCCATGATCTTGAAGTGCGCCACGGGATCTTGATAGATGTATTCGAAGTTAATCGGCGGCGCCCAGTTAAACCAGATCGAACCGAAGGTAATAATCAGGACTGCGATCCAGAAGTTGGGTAGAGCGGCCAGCATGATTGCGATGCTGCGCAGGCCGTAGTCGGCGAACTGGTCCTGTCGCAGGGCTGAGTAGACACCCATGGGGACCGAGATAATGACGCCGCACAGCAGGCCCCAGAGTCCAAGCTCGACGCTGACCGGCACGCGCTTCTGAAGCTCACCGAGGACGGGACGGCCACTGTGGAGCGACTCCCCGAGGTCGCCCTGGATCAGGCCGGTAGGCCCGCCCCAGAACCAAGAAACTCCGACCCAATCGAAGTACTGGTGGTAGAGCGAGCCAGTCAGGCCGAGCTCCTTTTCGAGCGCGGCGCGAAGTGTCGGGTCGTTGCGGCCGTACTCGCCGATGATCAAGTCGACGACGTCAGAGGGAAGAAGGACTCTGAGGAGGACGAAAATTCCGACTGTGACAAGAACGAGGGTGGGAATTGTTAAAAGCAGTCTCTGCGCAATGTACTTCTGCACGCCCCACTTACCTCCGGTCCTCGACTTCTCCCGGCAGAAGCAGCCGGAAGATGGACTCTACAGCGCATCCTCGCATTAACGAATACGACACCATCCCAGCAATAGATTGCTCGGCGGATCGAACGGCGCGAGCCTAGCAACCAGAGTGGAGACCTGTCAAGATCGTCGATTCGTGCTATCGATAGCTTTGCAGCGTTGTGAATAGGCTCGACATAGATGACTGCATAAAGATTCGCATGTTTTGATGATTTGCCGGATGAAGAATGAGGCCCGTCAAACAACGGGCCTCACCACTCAAAAAAAGCGGAGGGGTTAAATTGCCGCGAGGGCTTTAGCGTGGGCGGCGTGGTCGCGGACCTCACCGAGGCCGCTCGACTGGATGATTTCACGCACGACGCCGCTGGCGTCGATGACGTAGCTGGCGCGCATCGCGACTCCAACCTGCTCATTGAAGCAGCCGTAGGCCTGCGCGACGGCGCCGTGGGGCCAGTAGTCCGCCAATACCGGGAAGGGGATATTGTTCTGCTGCGCCCAGACGCCGAGCATGGGCCTGGCGTGGGCAGAAATGATGACGACCTTCGAGCCGTCGGCGCTCAGCGACTCGTAGTCGTCGCGCAGGGCGCAAGCTTCGGTATCGCAATTACCCGTGTGGGGGAAGGGGATGAAGGCGACGATCAACTTGCTGCCTTTGAAGTCCGAGAGCGAAACGTCGTTGTTTTGCGTGTCTTTGAGTTTGAAATCGGGCGCGGGCTGGCCCACGGTGGCAGGCATATCTGACTCCTTCAAGTCTTCGCTAGTCGCGGGGGCGCAGTGAGCGTGTCACACTTTATTCGTGGACGCAATCACTCTGAAGTGACCGCCTCGACGCTTGTTGCTCAGCAAATTGGCGGCTACGGTTAGCGCGTGGCTGACCTTTTGGAAGCGCTGGTCCTCGGGGTCGTTCAAGGGCTCACCGAGTTCCTGCCGATCTCCTCTACCGGCCATCTCATCCTCACCGAGGAGCTGCTCGGTATCCCCCAGGACAAGTTTGGTCTTCAGTTTGACGCCGCGATCCATCTCGGTACGCTGACGGCCGTCCTGTTCTATTTCCACGCCACGGTGCGGCGGCTGGTTATCGAGTGGTTGGCGAGCCTGAGAAGCCGTGACTGGCGGTCCTCACCCGATTCGACGCTGGCCTGGCTGCTGGTAATCGGTACGATACCGGCGGCTGTGGCCGGGGCGCTGATCGAGAGCACCGCGGAGTCGGAGTTGCGGGACCCGGCGATCGTTGGCGTGATGCTGCTGGTCTTTTGTCTGCCGATGGTGCTGGCGGAGCGCAGCAAGCCGGGCGAACGCGGGATCTATAGCGCCGGTATCAAGGACGCGGTGCTGTTGGGGTTGGCCCAGAGCGTAGCCCTGATCCCCGGCGTCTCTCGCTCTGGAATCACGATCTCAACCGGTATGCTGGCCGGCTTCCGTCGAGAGGAGGCGGCCAGCTTTGCCTTCCTGCTGTCCGTACCGGTGATCGCTGGGGCGGGCGCCAAGCAGATTTTCGACGTCTTGCGTGAAGATACCGCCGGCGCGGGCGCTGACGTCTACGCGGTTGGGCTAATTGCCGCGGCCGTCGTTGGCTATGCGGCGGTGGCGTTTCTGATGCACTTTTTGCGCGTGAGGTCGTTGCTGTCGTTTGTCGGCTATCGCGTGGTGTTGGGGCTGACCGTGCTCAGTCTGGTCGTTGCTGGGGTCCTCTAGTCATCTTGCAGCATCGAGCCGATGACGCCAGGCAGCTCGCTGAGGTGATCGATCACGGCGTCGGGTTTGACCGGCGCCTTCGAGGGGTCTTCCCGGCGGTACTGCAGGGTGAGGACGGTCCGCATGCCGACGGTCGCGGGTCCCTCAACGTCGGCGTCGAGGCGGTCACCGACGAAGACGGCCTCCTCGGCGGTGGCGCCGGCCAGCCGCAACGCTTCCTGATAGATCGATGCGTGAGGCTTGCGCCAGCCGAAGTCGCAGGAGGAGACGGTGAACTCCAGGTGCTCGTCGAGGCCGCGTTCTTCCAGGATGCGGTCCAGGGTTGCCGCGCCCATGAAGGCGTTGGAGACGCAGGCGAGCCGCACGCCGAGCCCACGTAGCTCTGCCAGCGCTTCTTTCATGCCCGCCTCCGGTGGTAGGGCGCGGGCCGTGCCTACGCTGACCTCGAGCAGCTCGCTTGTGAAGGCCGCGAGGGCCTGCGGCGGCGGCGCGAGGTTGAGCTTGCGCAGGGCCGTCGCGACGTACTCGGTCGTTGGCGGCTGCTGCACCTTTTCGGGTTCGACGCGCCAGATGTCCTCCCATTCGGCGAAGTAGTGCTCGACGGCGTCGATCAGCGCTTCGATCGGCGGCACCTCGGTCGAGGCGCGCAGTAGCGCCTCACGGCCCCGCGTATAGCAGTCGCGCAGGGCACCGGGATCTTCGGCGGGTGAGCTCCAGAGCGTGCTGCCGATATCGAAAAAGACGACGCTTGGTTTGACCATTGATCGAGTCTAACAGGGCTCGATTTCGCGAGATAGCGCGCCGATTTCACGGAACTTTAATGGCTCGGTAGCAGTCATGTAATCGAATCCACACTCAGGATCACTACCTTGGTGTGGTGAAGCCGCGATTTCGAGCTGCCACTGGGGCGGCCGCCGTGGCAGGAGGTTGAAGATGACGAAACGAAGCAGCCTCAGAATCGTTGTACACGCGTGCCCGCGCTGTGGCGGGACCGCCTACCTGGAAGATCCCTACGAGGACGACTGGCGCTGCCTGCAGTGCGCGCGCAGCGTCCCGTCGCCCCTCGTTGCGACGGCGCAAGGACGCCCGACTGCTGCTTGAGAGAGCGTCTTGCTAATCTAGAGGGGTGAATCGCTCGACGACGGTTGGCTCCTGATGCAGCGCTACGGCAGTTTGCCGCGCCTCGGCGGCGCCGTCTTGGCGCTGGGTGTCGGGCTGATCGTCCTGTGGCAGATGGGCGTCTTCTCCAGCGCCGGCGATGTGGAGATCGCGGACGACAGCGGCCGCGTGGTGCAGCTGCAGCCGGCCGACGTCTCAATCGACACGGTGGCGCCGGCCGGGTTCTCCGTCGGCCTGCGCGAAGGAGACGTGGCGCCGGATTTCGAGTTTTCGGCGTTCGACGGCACGCGGATGCGGCTCTCCGACTTCCGGGGCCGGCCCGTCTTCCTGAACTTCTGGGCGACCTGGTGCGGCCCCTGTCGTGCTGAGCTGCCCGCGATGGAGGTCAAGCTGCGCGAGCATTCCGCGGCCGAGCTCGCCGTACTGGGCGTGAACACGGGGGAGCGGATCGAAGCGGCGGAGCGCTTCCTCGATAAGCTCGATGTTGAGCTGACGGCGTACGCCTACGACCCCGCGGCCGACGTTGCGAAGCGCTACTCCGTCCCGGGCATGCCGACCAGCTTCTTCATCGATGCCGAGGGCGTGATTACGGGGGTCTACGCGCTGGCGCTCAGCGAGGCGCTGATGGAAGACGCAATCCTTGAGGCGATCGCCGGTTACGGCGCGGCGGCGGAGTAGAAGGCGAGACAGCGTGGTCCTCGAAGTTGCGATCCTCGAAGTAAAACCAGAGCTGGCGGGTGACTTCGAGAGCGCGTTTCGGGAGGCGTCGCAGTACATCGCCGCGACGCCGGGCTACGTCTCGCACGAGCTGCAGCGCTGCGTCGAGGACGAAAATCGCTACATCCTGTTAGTGCAGTGGCAGAAGCTGGAGGACCACACGCAGGGCTTCCGAGGCTCTGACCGCTACGAAGAGTGGCGCCGTCTGCTGCACCACTTCTACGACCCGTTCCCAACGGTGCAGCACTACGAGCACGTCTTCGGCAACCCCGCGTAGCTACTTCCCGAGGTACGTCTCCAGGCCCTGCCGCAGGGGTGTTAACTCCGGCTTCAGCACCTGTATCAGGTTCGCGTTGTCCGCTGTCGCCGGGCGGCTGACGAAGTCGACCGCGTCGGCGCTGAGCGGTGGCGTGACGAACGGCTGCAGCGACGCGAGGGTCCCGATGAGCTTCCCGACGAACATCGGCTGGTGCAGGATGAAGCGCTTGCGTCCCATGACCGCGAGGCCGGTCTTCAGCACGTCATCCATCGACATGACCTCGGGGCCGCCGAGCTCAAAGAGCTGGTTTGCCGCCTCGGGCGCGGTCGTGGCCTGTGCCACGACGCGGCCGACGTCATCGATGAAGACGGGCTGCATGTCCTGCTTGCCGTCGCCGAACATCGGCATGAAGGGCAGGAAGTTGGTGAAGCCGAGCAGGCGGTTGAGGGCGTGGTCGCGGGGGCCGTAGACCCAGGACGGCCGCACGATGGTCCATTCGAGGCCGCTGGCTTTGAGGTGCTCTTCCGCCATCGCCTTGTAGCGGAACCAGTGCTTCGGCCCGTTGAGGTCGGCGCCGACGGCGCTGACGTAGACGAAGCGCTTGACGCCCCCCGCCGCTTTCGCCGCGTCGACCAGGTTGACGGTGCCTTTGTAGTCGACGTTCTCGAAGGTCCAGCCGCGGCGCGGCACCTCAATCGGTGAGGTGGGGAACTGCACGGCGTTGATGACGACATCGATGCCGTTCATTCCGGCGGTCAGCGTTTCGGGCCGCGTGACGTCGCCGGCGCGCGCCTCGACGGAGCCGGCGAAGACGCGCTCGATCCTGGCGGCGTCGCGACCGAGCACGGCGACGCTCTGCCCCTGCTTCTGAAGCTCCGCCACGATGGCCGAGCCCACGACTCCGGTACCGCCTGCGACCAGGATCATAATGACCTCCCACGGCCTTACTAAGGCGTAGCGCAGGAGGTCAGTTACTGCGTCGAGCGCAGGCCCCGCCGGCCTGCAGCTACGTCATGGCTAACGTGACGAAGTGTACGCCTGCGAGGTAGTTTGTGCAAGTGCGCACGTTCACAAGCACGAAGGAAACGCGTGGCTGACGACCCGCCTCGAACATCCGAGGATCGTCTCGAGACTTCGTGAGATTGCTTCGTCGCCTGGCGCTCCTCGCAATGACGGATTGCTGGGCGCTCCTCGCAATGACGGATTGCTGGACGCTCCTCGCAACGACGGATTGCTTGGCGCTCCTCGCAATGACGGATTGCTAGGCGCTCCTCGCAATGACGAGGCGGGGGTGTCTAAGCCAGCGCCGCGAGCGCCGTTTCTACGCTGTCTTCGGGCGTGACGTTGTAGTGGGCGTCGATGACCTTGCCGTCCTCGTCGATGACGAAGGAGCTGCGCGCGATGCCCATGAACTTGTTGCCCTCGCGTTCGCGTTCGACCCAGACGCTGTACGCCTCGGCAATCGAGTGATCGGCGTCGACGAGCAGCGGGAACGGCAGGCTGAACTTCGACTTGAAGGCCTGGTGCGACTCGGCGTCGTCCGGGCTGACGCCGAGGACGATCGAGTTTTTGCCTTCGACGCTGGCGTAGTTGTCGCGGAAGCCGCAGGCCTGACGCGTGCAGCCCGGGGTGTCGTCCCTCGGGTAGAAGTAGAGCACCACGCGCTTGCCGCGCAGGTCGCTCAGCTTGACGCGGTTGTCCTGGTCGTCGACCGTTTCGAAATCGGGGGCCTGGTCACCCACCTTGATCTCGGCCATCGTCTCCTCTTTCTAGAAGCGCTTTCAGCGCGCCGCGGACTGAGCCACGGAATGATCTCGCCACGAGGTGATGAGACTACGCGAGGCTGGCGACCGCCTTTGCGGCGCTATCCGTCGCCTTGACGTTGTACTGCACGTCAGCGAGCTTGCCCTGCTCGTCGATGACGAAGTGGCTGCGCAGGATGCCCATGTACTTGCGGCCGTACATCGACTTCTCGCGCCAGACGCTGTACTTCTCGGCGATCGCGTGGTCCTGGTCGATCAGCAGCGGGAAGGGCAGGTCGAACTTCGTCTTGAAGTTCTGATGCGACTTCGCGCTGTCCGGGCTGACGCCGAGGACGACGGCGTTGGCGCCTTCGATCTGGGGGTAGCTGTCGCGGAAGGCGCAGGCCTGCGCGGTGCAGCCTGACGTGTTGTCCTTGGGGTAGAAGTAGAGCACGACGCGCTTGCCGCGTAGCTTCGTGAGGCTGACCTTCTCGCCGGCCTCGTTCACGGTCTCGAAGTCGGGCGCCTGGTCACCGAGCTTCAATTCGGCCATCGGTTTATCCTCCTCGTCGGCGAACAGCATACAGCGATACGAGTCTGGCTCAAGCTGGCGGGCGTGGAGGTAGACCCGGCCCTGAAGGGCAGGGCATGATCGACGAGCTCCGGCGGTCGGCATGCCGGTGCGAATGATCAGCAGTGGAGGTGCAGCTTTGGCTGAGATGGTTACGTTCAAGCGTCCCGATGGCGCCGATGCGCCGGGCTGGTACGACGGCCCCGCGGACGCGCCGGGCGTCGTCTTGATCCAGGAGTGGTGGGGCCTCAACGACCAGATCAAGGGCATCGGCGGGAAGCTTGTCGGGCTCGGCTATCGGGTGCTGATCCCGGACCTCTACCGGGGGCGCGTTGCCGTGGAAGCGGCCGAGGCGTCGCACCTGATGGAGGGGCTGGACTTCGCGGACGCGGCGAACCAGGACGTGCGCGGCGCGGCGCAGTACCTGAAGCAGAGCGGCAGCTCGAAGGTGGCGGTGATGGGCTACTGCATGGGCGGCGCGGTTGCGCTGCTGGCCGCAATTACGGTGCCGGAGGTCGATGCGGCGGTGCCGTTCTACGGCGCGCCTCCCGGCATGGCGGAGCAGTCGCGTAACGTCAGCGTCCCGGTGCTGGGTCACTTCGCGCTGCAGGACGGCTTCTTCTCGCCGGAGATGGTGCGAGAGTTCGAGACGAACATGAAGCAGTCACCGGCGGCCGCCAGCGTGACGTTCCATTTCTACGATGCGGGTCACGCCTTCGCCAATGAGGAGGGCGCGGCGTACAACGCGGATGCGGCGACGCTGGCCTGGGACCGCAGCGTCGAGTTTCTGGCAGCGAACCTGAAGTAGCGAGTAGGTCGCCAGTATGGAGTCTCTCTTTCAAAGGCGCCGGCAAGTGTGAGCGCCCCCGGCGGGATATTGGTGTGCTTTCGACAAGCCCAAGGGGTTTTGTCGGTCGAGAGGTATGGTGAGCTTGACCAGCCCAGGCTGACAGTCATGAAACGAAAGGCGCCGGTCGGAGCGAAAGGAACCTCGGGACGTCTATGCCCATGCCGGAGCGATCCGCCCCACCCCAGATTGCCGCGCCTCGCTACCGCGATGGCTCGCAATGACCGCATCGAGTAGCTGCTAAGCTTCCAGCGTGAAGGTCACCGTACGGGCCCCCGCGACCACCGCGAACCTCGGCCCCGGCTTCGACTGCCTCGGCATGGCGCTCGATATCTGGACCGCCGTCACGGTCGAGACCGGCAAGCCGAATGGCGCGCCCGAGCACGGGTTGAGCCGTCTGGTCTGGCAAGGCGTCCAGGCGGCGTTCGAGAGCGTCGGCTCGCCGCCGGAGGTCAAGATCGAGGCCGACGGCGGCATCCCGATCGCGCGGGGACTGGGCGCCAGCGCGGCGCTGCGAGCCGCCGGGCTGCTGGCGGGCAATGCGCTGCTCGACAACGTCCACGACGCGGACGCGCTGCTCGCGATGGGCACGCGCCTCGAGGGACACCCCGACAACATGTCGCCCTGCCTCCTGGGCGGATTCCAGGTCAACGCCCGCGATGCCAGCGGCGCCGTGTTGCACCAGCAGGCGTCGCTGCCGGAGGACCTGGAGGTGGTCGTGTTCGTGCCGGACTTCGAGATGCCGACGCAGGAGTCGCGGCGCAAGCTGCCGCGCCAACTGTCGCGCGAGGACGCGGTGTTCAACGTGAGCCGTGCCGCGCTGCTGGTCGCAGCGCTGGCGGCGGGCAATTACGGGGTGCTGGACGAGGCGACACAGGACCGGATCCACCAGCCGGTGCGTTCAGAAATCTTCACCGGACTCATCCCGATCATGACCGCGGCGAAGGAGGGCGGCGCGGCTGCCGCCTATCTATCGGGCGGCGGGTCGACGGTCGCGGCGTTCGTGCGCGGCGACGTGTCGGAGCGCGTGGCGCGGCTGATGACGCAGGCAGCGATTTCGAAGGGCTTCAGCGGGCGCAGCATCGTGACGAAACCGACGCCAAGAGGCGCGCACGTCGTCTAGCGGTTGTGACGCTGCGGATGCGCCGTTAGACTCCGACGCATGAATGAAGAACAGGCCGCATCGCCGCCGCCCGCGCCGCGAGAGAACGTTACCGGCATCCGCATTGTCGCCGCGCTCATCGATATCATTTTGCTCGCCGTCGTCTTCGGTCTGATGGCGGCCCTGTTTGGTGACACGAAGAGTGATGACGACGGGTTCTCAGTCAACCTGTCCGGCGCGCCGGGAATCATCTATTTCCTGATCGTCCTCGCCTACTACCTCGGCCTCGAAACCATGGCGGGCCAGACGCTTGGCAAGAAGGTGATGGGCATCAAGGTTGTCGCCATCGATGGGCCGCTGACGCTCGGCAAGGTCGCGATACGGACGGTCCTGCGCATCATCGACGGACTGCCGTTTCTCTATCTGCTGGGGCTCATCGTGGTCGCGATCTCGAAGCAGAACCAGCGCATCGGCGACATGGCGGCGGGGACGCTGGTGGTCAAAGCCTGAGCTTGCCGAATTCTGCATAAGCGGCGGCGCGCCTTAATATGAATGCGTGGCGCTGGTAGTCCAGAAATATGGTGGCACCTCGGTGGCGAACGCGGAGCGTATCCGCGCCGTCGCGGAGCGTATTCGTGCCCGTCGCGCGGCCGGCGATGACGTGGTCGCCGTCGTCTCCGCGATGGGCGACACGACGGACGACCTGCTGGCGCTGGCGCATCAGATCACTGAAACACCGAACGAGCGCGAGCTCGACATCCTACTCTCGACCGGCGAAGCGGTCTCGATGACGCTGATGGCGATGGCATTGCACGCGCTGGGGGTTGAAGCCGTCAGCTTGACCGGCGCCCAGGCCGGCCTGCGCACCGACTCGGTGCACCAGCGCGCCCGCATCCTCGCCATCGAGCCGGAGCGCATCCGGCGCGAGGTGGCGGCGGGCCGCGTCGTTATCGTCTCGGGCTTCCAGGGCATCACGGAGGAGCTGGAGGTCACGACGCTTGGCCGCGGTACTTCGGACCTCACGGCCGTAGCGCTGGCGGCCGTCCTCGATGCGCGCTGCGAGCGCTACACGGACGTCGACGGCGTTTACACGGCGGACCCGCGCATCGAGCCGAACGCGCGCAAGCTCAAGGAGGTCTCGTATGAAGAGATGCTGGAGCTGGCGAGCCGCGGCGCCAGGGTCATGCAGCCACGCGCGGTCGAAATCGGCCTCGTCTACAACGTACCGATCTACGTCGCCTCCAGCTTCACGGAGGGCGACGGCACCTTGATCCATGGAGGCGTCACGATGGAATCTTTCAACCGCGTTCGGGGCATCCCGCACGACATGGACGTTGCCAAGATCACGCTGCGCAACGTGCCGGACCGGCCGGGCATTGCCGCGCACGTCTTCGAGCCGCTGGCGGAGGCACATGTTTCCGTGGACGTGATCGTACAGAACGCGTCGGCCGAGGGCTCAACCGACCTGACGTTCACGGTCTCGAAGGGCGACCTCGGCCGCGCGCTGCCGATCGTCGAGCAGATCGCGCGTGAGATCGACGCGGGTGAGGTGGCGACGGACGACCAGGTGGCCAAGGTGAGTATCGTCGGGACCGGGATTCAGAGCGCCCCGGGCTTCGCGGCGCGTATGTTCCGTTGCCTCGCCGATGCCGGCATTAACATCGAAATGGTCTCGACGAGCGAGATCCGCATCACGTGCATCGTGAGCGCCGAGCGCGTGGAGGACGCGGTGCGTGCCCTGCATACCGCGTTCGAGTTGGAGCACGCGGACCCGGCGGAGCTTGCCTAACCGAAGAGGTCGTAGATCGCGTCGCCCAGGTCGATGATGCTCTGGACGAAGTCATTACCGAAATACGCCAGCAGCAGGCCGCGCGTGACCTTGCCTGTCGTTACGGCGACGAGGAACCGGGTGAACGAGTATCGTGTCGCGCCCGCGGTCAGGCCAGCGACCTCGAAGAACACGTTGGGCACTGCCGATAGGACGTAGAGCGTCAGCATCCCGTAACGGCTCATCAGCTGGCTGACACGACGGGTGACGCGCTCGATCAGGGGTTGCAGACGTCCGGGGGCCTTGAGCTCCTCCTCCCGGGCGATCACTGCGGCTGCCATCCCGCCGACGTACGCCGTAATCTCACCGATGGCCATGCCTAGACCGCCCGCGACGCCCACCCAGAACGGGCTCAGCGTCGTGGCGCTGCTAACGATCAGCGCCTGCGCGGCCGCGGTCAGCGCGGGTACGGGCACAAAAAGCGTGGCGGTGCTCGTCAGGTTGGCGAGGAAGATGCCGAAATAGCCGAAGCGCCCGAACCAGGTTTGAGTGGCCTGCTGACCCGCATCTAACGAGACGTAGAGCAGCGCGGCCGACGGCGCCAGGACGACGAGGAAGACAACCGTGGCGAACAGCAGTCGCCCGCGCGTCGAGTCTGGAGCCTTGTCCATTAACCAGACATAGGCGCCGACCGCCCAGCGGCCGATCGCGGACTCTTCTATTTCTTCGAGGACGTGTTCGGCGGCCTCCTCGACCTCTTCGAGGACGTGTTCGGCGGCCTCCTCGACCTCCTCGAAGATGTGCTCGGCCGCTTCGGCGATCTCGTGCGGAAGGTCGGCGATCTCGTCTACGAGCGAGTGGTCATGATCGGGTTGCGGGTGGGGTTCGTCCTGTTTGCCCGCCGGCTCTTCGGGGCGGCGCTCAGGAGGCTGCGTCGTCGTCTGCCTCGAATCCCTCGAAGTCGAGATCGTCAGGCGGGATCGACACGACGGACGTGACGCCGTCCACCTTTTCCATCAGGATGCGCTCGATACCAAGTCGCAGGGTCAGCATGCTCATGGGGCAGCCGTGGCAGGTGCCCACCATCTGCAGCTTGACGATGCCTTCGTCGTCCACGTTGACGATATTCACGTCGCCGGCGTGCGAGTGAATGTAGGGACGGATCTCGTCCAGCGCCTTGTCCACGCGGTCGTAGAGGTCGTTCACGGCGGTAATGGTAGCACGGCGCTACTGGGTCACCGGTTCAGGATCGCCGAACTGATCGCGCAGGAAGTTGAGGATATTCCAGCGGTCTTCCTCGGCGATGACGTCCTCGAAAGCCGGCATGACGCCGCTGAGGCCTTTGGTGATCACGCCGAAGAAGAACTGGTCCGGGTGGAACGGAATGTGATCGTAGAGGTTTGCCGGGGGAATCGGCAGCGTGGATGCCAGCGGACCGTCACCGCGGCCGGTCTCGCCGTGGCACTGGATGCAGTTGTTCATGAAGAGCATTCGTCCGGTGTCGATCGAGGCCTGCGTGGCTTCGATCGGGTTGCTGGCGGAGGCTTCGTCTTGCGACAGCGGCGCGTCCGTGTGGGTCCCGACGATGTAGCCCAGCACGATGCCTACGGCGATGAGCAGGCCCAGCGAGATGAGCGGCCGCATCTGCGTCACGGGAAGGCGGTAGGTGGCCTCTTCGACAGCCCAGGCGAGGTAGCCGTCCGGGTAGCCGGCCCGTGGCAGGCTGCCGGCAACGAGGAGCGCTGTCCCGGCGGCGGCCACGGCCAGCAGGAGGGTCACGCCAAGCGTGAAATCGATCGGCGAATCGAAGCTGCCGCCGATGCGCGCGTCCGATGTCAGCGGCGCCACGGATTCGACGTCGTCCTCGAAGTCGAGCCGCAGGTCGAAGCCGGCGTTGCGGCGGATGTTGAGCGTGATCGTCCAGGGACCAGGCTCGGTCAGGAACGGACCCTGGCCGACGTAGAAGGTCGGCGGGTTGCTGGCCTCCATCGCGAGGCGCGAGGGCGCGGCGAAGCCGCCCGGTTGCACGAATTCGAGCCGCAGCTGCTCCACGGTGTCGGTGGCGCCCGCGAGATAGACCTCGAAGGTGTTGGCGCCGGGCTCGTTGGGGTCGACGCGAAGGGTGACGAAGAGACCTTCGGCGTCAGCGGTGCGTACGTAGGTCTCGCCCTGAGCGGGGGTGTCGACGCGTCCCCGCGTCGGCGTCAGCTGCACCAGCAACGCGACGACCGCGAGCACCGCGACGGCGAATCCCAGCTCCCAGCGGACCGTCTTGTTGAGTTCCGTCTCCAGCTCGCCGATGAATTCGCGGCGCTGATCCGTGGTGCGCTCGGCGGCCTCTTGCACGAGCTGGGGCCGTAGCAGGTAGGCGTTGCGCACGCCGATCGCCAGTAGCGGGACCAGAAGGAACAGCTTCAGCAGCAGCACCTGGCCGTAGCCGGTGTCGAGGAGGTCACCCAGCGAGCCGACCTCGATGACGGCGTTGACGACGCCAGTGAGTAACAGGAGCGCCACGCTGAACACGGCGGCCAGAGAGAAGTGCCGCAACGCCAGGGCCTGCGCCTCGTAGCGCTCCTGACCCGCCAGCTCGCGGCGCGTCCAGGCGAAGTAGAGGACGAGGACCGCGAGCATACCGATCCATACCGAAGCGGCCAGCAGGTGCACGAAGTCGGAGCCGGCGGCCCAGAACGAGCCGCCGCCCGCAGCCGCGTGGCTGGAGCTGGCGGCGATGCCAAAGTACGCTGCGGCGCCAAGAAGCCCCCCGAGGGCGAGCGCGCGCCGGGCCGGCGGGCTACGCCACATGAGCGGCAGGAGCAGCGCGGGCTGGATCAGGATGAGGTGCCGCCAAAGCCAGCGTTCGCCCCACTGCGTCTCGAGTGTCTGTCTGATGCTCGTGTCGATGTCAACGGCCTGGAGCGCCAGATCGGCGAATCCCGCGACGACCAGTACGACAAGCGAGGCAGTGAGCAACCACAGCACGCGGCGCTCGAACCGGTCGCGGACGTCCGCGGTCGCGTTGGGGGTGACGATGGCGAGGAAGGCCAGCGCACCGACGACGAGACTCGCGGCGATGAGAATCGCGGCCTTCGTCACGACGCGCTCGGGGTCGGCCTCTTGCCCTGCCACGGTTGAGGTGACTCCGGCCGGCGGTTGCGCCGCGAGGCTGCCGTCCTGATTGAGGATCGTGATCGGGTATGAGCCGGTGATGCGGTGGCCATCGACGACCGAGACCGTTTCCCAGTCAACCGTAATGTAGCCGGGCGATAGCTCCGCCAGCGAGACGCGCATCAGGGCCCTGTCCGCATCGTCGAATTCGATGGATTGTTCGACGCGGTCGCCGTCTTGATCCGTGACGCGCACGGAGCTGAAGCGTCGCTCCAGCGGCTCGCTGAAGTACAGCGTCAGCTCGGTGGGCGGCTCTCGTAGCTGCGAGTTGACGGGCGGGTCGGCCCGGACGAGCAGCGCGTGAGCGTCCGCCGGCGTTGAGGGTTCACGGGCGAGGAAGGCGGCTGCCCCCAGCACTAACGCCAGGAGCAGCCACCGCGGTTTCATCAAGCTAACCACGGCCCCCCGCGAGCTTCATACCAACACCACCGACGACGAGGCCACCGGCGATAGCCAGCGCCAGGGTCCAGGCCGGAATACCGCCATCGCCGCCGCCAGCACCGCTGATCGTAAAGGAATGCGACGCGATAACCGGCGGGTTGAGCGGCGTGTGGTTGTCGTAGTTGAGCACGACCGAGACGGTATGTACGCCGGGCTCGAGGCCGGTGAACGTGAAGCTGTTCTCCACCCACATCACGGGGTTCTCGACCAGGCCGCCGTCCATCTCCTCCTGGCCGGTCATTTCATCCTCAGACATGTCGTCGCCGGCCATGTCCTCGTCGTGATCATCCGTTGTGGCGTCATCGTGCGAATGGGTGCCTGCGATGACGTCGACGGGGACCTTGTCGAGGTAGATGTGATAGTGGCCGAAGTTGGGGTCAACGGTGCTGCCGTCCGGAGGCCGCGACGTGAAGTTGACCGGCAGGATCGTCAGCTCGGCGTCGTTGCCGCTCACCGACACGCTGACGTCGACCGACGCGCTGCTTTCGGTCGCGGCGCCGTTGCCGTGGGCGGGAGCTTCCGGTGGTGCAGGACAATCGGCGCCGCCGTCCAACGCTTCTCCGTTCGAAACGGCGGCGTCCGCGGCGGCCTGAGCGACGAAGAAGGCGTAGCAGCCGCTGAAGACCTCGCCGTCGGCATCGTCGAAGGTGCTCCAGTGGACGATGTAGCGTCCTTCGCCGGCGCCAGTGCCGAGCGAGACGGAGATCTGGCGGCGGTCGGCGGAGAGTTGAACCTCCCCTGTTGCGACGTTCGCTCCGCCTTCGTCAAGGACCTGGATGAAAGACTCCTCGGCGCGGCGGATGTCGCTGGTGAACCAGCCGGTGACTTCGGACGGTGCGGCGGTGAGCACCGCGCCCGGCGCAGGGTCGAAGCGCACCGGCCTTGAATGGGCCTCGACAACGCCGGCCAGCGATAGGGAACCGAACGCGGCGAAGGCCGCGAGCAATATCAAGAGCTTTGCTCTATGCAAAGTGAACCTCCCTGAAACGAATCGAACCGAATCGGGAAGCGAGCCGAGACTCGGCCCAGCCAGAATGGGCAGGCGGAGTCGCTCGCTACGTCGCCCGTGGTGGCTCGCTGGGAGGCGAAATGAAGGCGGCCCGCGGCGTCGACTGCGACGTCACCGGCAGGCCGGACGAGACTATGGACGGCACCGGAAGCGTCGTCGGGCCGGCGTTGGCGCTCAGTCCGGGGTCGCTCGTGCCAGAGCAATCGCCGGCGCCATGACAGTGCTGCACGTGAGCCGAGCTGCCTTCGACGCCGAAGACGTCGCCGAAGTGCGCGTCCCAGTGGTCGACGGCGCTAAGCTGCACCAGATAGACGACGAGCGCCAGCCTGGCGGTCCAGAGCAGGAAGCACCGAGTGCGGCGTGACAATCCGAAATAGCTCATTTTCGAGTCTCGAAGACTGGTTCCACGATAACATAAGGCCTGGTCCGGCTACGGGGCCGTTCGGACTATAATCGGGGCACCCGCCATGTTCACACACCTGCATCTGCACACCGAATACTCCCTGCTCGACGGCTTGACGCGTATCTCGCCGCTGATGGATCGCGTCCAGGAGTTAGGCCAGGAAGCCGTGGCGATGACCGACCACGGCAACCTGCACGGCGCGATCGACTTCTACCGCGAGGCGCGATCGCGCGGCATCAAACCGATCATCGGCGTCGAGGGCTACGTCGCACCGGGTTCACGCTTGTCACGCGAGCCGGGCGACAACCAGCCGTATCACCTGACGATGCTGGCGCGGAACCTGACCGGCTACCGCAACCTGCTCAAGCTGGTCACGGCCTCTCACCTGGAGGGCTACTACTACCGCCCGCGCATGGACCGCGAGCTGATGGAGAAGCACGGCGAGGGCATCATCGTGCTCTCCGGCTGCCCCTCCGGCGAGCTGCACCGCAACATCCTCGACGGGCGCATCGACGAGGCGAAGGCGACGATCGACTGGTACCGCAACGTCTTCGACGGTTACTACCTCGAAGTCATGAGTCACGACCTGCCGGAGTTTCACCAGGCCAAGAAGACGATCGTCGAGCTGTCACGCGAGATGGACGTTCCGCTCGTCGCGACCAACGATTCGCATTACCTGCGCGTCGAGGACCACGAGAGTCATGACATCCTCCTGTGCATCGGCACCAACTCAACGGTGCAGGAGGAGAAGCGCATGAAGATGTCCGACCCCTCCTACTTTGTACGCTCCGAGGACGAGATGCGCGACGCGTTCTCCGACCTGCCGGAGGCGATCGACAACACGTGGAAGATCGCCGAGCAATGTGACCTTGAGCTCGAATTCGGACGCCTGCACATGCCGGACCCCGAGCTGCCGCCGGGCGTCACGGCGGAGGCACACCTGCAGAAGCTGTGCTGGGAGGGTTTGCGCCGTCGCATGCCCAACGCGGACGAAAGCGCAGAGGACCGCCTGCGCTACGAGCTGGACGTCATCGAGCGCACCGGCTTCACGAACTACATCCACATCGTGCGCGAGATCGGCGATTTCGCGCGGTCGCAGAACATCCGCATGGGCGTCCGCGGCAGCGCAGCCGCCAGCCTGGTGCTGTACTGCCTCGGCATCACGGACATCGACCCTCTGAAGGCGAACCTGGTGTTCGAGCGCTTCCTCAACCTGGAGCGCCCGGAGGCGCCGGACGTCGACTTCGACTTCGCCGACGACCGCCGCGACGAGGTGCTGCGCTTCACCGCCGACCGCTACGGCTCCGACCGCGTGGCGCAAATCATCACCTTCGGCACGCTGGGCGCCAAGGCCGCCGTGCGCGACACGGGCCGAGCGCTGGGCATGGGCTACGCCGACACGGACCGTGTGGCGCGCCTGATCCCCAATGCGCTGCACATGACGCTCGAGCGCGCCCTCAACGAGACGCTCGAACTGCGAACTGCCTACGAATCCGACTCGCAGATACGCAACCTGGTCGACCAGGCTCAACGCCTTGAGGGTGTGGCGCGCAACGCGAGCACGCACGCCGCCGGCGTCGTAATCAGCCGCGAGCCTCTGGTAGAGCACCTGCCGCTGGCGCGCCCGGCGCGTGGGGACCAGCAGGCGATGCCGACTACGCAGTACGCGATGGAGCCCGTCGCGGCCATCGGCCTGGTCAAGATGGACTTCCTTGGCCTCTCAAACCTGACGATCCTGCAACGCGCCGTCGATCTGATCACGGACCGGCACGGCGTCACGGTTGACCTGGAGAACCTGCCGGACAGCGACGAGAAGACGTTCAAGATGCTTGGCAGCGGCGAGACCTTCGGCGTCTTCCAGCTGGAGTCGGCGGGCATGCGGCGCGCCATGGCGGAGCTGAAGCCGACCAGCGTCGACGACCTGGCGGCGCTCGTGGCGCTCTATCGCCCCGGGCCGATGCAGCACATCGGCACGTTCTGTCGCGCCAAGCACGGCATCGAGCAGATCGCCTACCCGCACGACGACCTGGCCGACATCCTGGACCAGACGTACGGCGTCATCGTCTACCAGGACCAGGTTCTCAAGATCGCGCAGAAGTTCGCCGGCTACTCGCTCGGCGCGGCCGACATCATGCGCAAAGCGATGGGCAAGAAGATCGCCGCCGTCATGCAGGCGGAGCGCTCGCGGTTCGTCAGCGGCGCGTTGGAGAAGGGCTACTCGCAACAGGACGCCGACCGCGTTTTCGAGCTGATCGAGCCGTTTGCCGGTTACGCCTTCAACAAGGCGCACTCGTACGCCTACGGCACGATCGCTTACCAGACGGCGTGGCTGAAGGCCAACTACCCGGAGGAGTACCTCACCGCCGTCCTGATGCAGGCCGACAGCCACCCCGCCGGCTCGCTGGAGCGCATCGCGCAGGCGTACAACGAGTGCGTCCGCCTCGGCATCCCGGTGCTGTCGCCGGATGTGAACCAAAGCGGCGTCCACTTCGCGCTGGAGACGCTGGAAGACGGGAAGGTCGCAATTCGCTACGGCTTATCCATGATCAAGAACGTGGGCCAGGGCGCCGCTGAGGCGATCGTCGAGTCGCGGGAGCTGGCCGGTGGCGAGTTCGCGTCGCTGGACGACTTCTGCCGCCAGCTCAACACACGAAACGTCAACAAGCGCGCGCTCGAGAGCCTGATCAAGGGCGGCTGCCTCGACTCGGTCGCGGGCACGAGCGAAGCGCGCGGCGCGATGCTGGTCAACCTCGACCGCATCATGGGCATCGCCCAGAGCGCGCTCAAGCTCAAGGAGACGGGTCAGACGACGATGTTCGACCTCTTCGGCGACGAGGTGGCGACGCCGCTGGCAGGCCTCGACCTCGAAGGGACGCCGATCCCGCGCGCCGAGGTGCTGTCGTGGGAGAAGGAGCTGCTCGGCGTCTGGATCACAGAGCATCCCTTCACGCACGCCGCGCCGCAGCTGACGCCACACGTTACCGCGCTGTGCAACGAGGTCACCCCCGACCTGCTGCCGGAGCTGCCGGCGCAAGGACGCGACTTCATCATCGCGGGCATCGTGGGCTCGCAACGGCGCCTGACGACCCGCGACGGGCGCGGCTTCATCGCCGCGGAGGTACAGGACCTCTCCGGCACGCTGGAGGTCACGGTTTGGCCTGACGTTTATGATATGACCGGCGACCTGTGGCTGTCCGGCAGCATCCTGTTGATGAAGGTGCGCGTGCGTGAGCGCGGTGAGCGATTGACGGCGGGCGTCCAGGAAGTCGTCGGCTACACGCCGAACTTCGAGCTGCCGTTCTGGGCGACGCCGGAGGCGCTGGCGGAGTCAGCACCGGCGCCGCGCCGCAACGGCGCTTCGACAAGCTCAGGAGGGGCCCACGGTTACAGCGGCAACAGTGGGAATGGAGGCAACGGCCAGACGAACGGTACGCCGGCTCCGGCGAAGCCCGAAGCGTCCGCGGCGCCATCGGCGCCAAGCCCCGAACCGCCCGTGGTATTTGACGAAGCGCCGCCGGACGAGGAGCCGCCCTTAGACGAGCTCTCGATATCTGAGCAAGGCGCGACGTATGATGCGGCGCCGCCGCCGGTGGCGTTGCACCTGGAGCTGCGCGAGACGGAGGATGAGGACGCGGACCAGAAACGCCTCACGTCGCTGTTCCGGCTGCTGCAGGAGCAACCCGGCAGCGACCGCGTTACGCTGACGATCCGCACTCGTGGCGGCGAGGCGATCGACCTGGCGCTGCCCAGCGCGAAGCTGGACGAGGCGCTGCGTGCGAGTTTGCAGGTGGCGGTAGGCGAGGCGGTTGAGGTGGCTAACTAAGGTCAGTCGTTGTCCGGGGCGCCGTGGTCGCGGCGGAGGTCTGTTTTGAGCACCTTGCCCATGGGATTGCGCGGCAGCTCGTCGATGAGGGCGATATAGGCCGGCGTTTTGTAGCCGGCGAGGTGGGCGCGGCAGTGCTCGCGCAGGTCTTCGCGCACGACTTCGGCGTCGCGTTCGCGGCCTTCCGGGTCCAGGACCACGATTGCCTTGATCGTTTCGCCCCATTCCGGGTCCGGCACGCCGATGATTGCCGACTCCTCGACCAGCGGGTGCTCGTCGAGGATCGCCTCGATCTCCCCGGCCGCGATGTTCTCTCCGCCGCGGATAATCAGGTCTTTGACGCGGCCCGTGATGAACAGGTAGCCGTCCTCGTCCAGGTAGCCGATGTCGCCGGTGTGCAGCCAGCCGTCGACGATCGCCGCGGCGGTGGCGTCATCAGCCTTGATGTATTCCTTCATGACGCGGGCGCTCTGGACGCAGATCTCGCCCTCCTGGCCCTGCGGCAGCTTGTTACCGCCCGGGTCGAGAATCGCGACCTCGACATCGTCCATGGGGCGGCCGACGGAGCGCAGACGGTGCAGCTTCTTCGCGTTCTCGGCGTCGCTGCCGTTGAGGCGGTGGTCCTCCGGTCCGAGGTAGGTCAAAGAGGACGTGCTCTCGGTCTGGCCGTAGGCGTTCATCAGGTCGCAGGTGAAGACCTCGATGGCGCGGCAGACGACTTCGTAGGGCATCGGCGCGGCGCCGTAGGTGATCAGCTTCAGCGAGGCGATGTCGTGCCGGGCGAAGTGCTCGTAGTCCATGAGGCGCTTGAGCATGGTGGGGACGACGAAGGCGTGCGTGACGCGCTCGCGCTCGACGGCTTCGAGCCAGAGCTCGGGGTCGAACTGGGGCAGGATGACGAGCGTGCGGCCGCCCCAGATCGAGGACAGGATGGCGGTGATGCCCGCGACGTGGGCGATCGTGACGGAGAGCAGCGTCTTATCGAGTTCCTCGATGCTGGGGTCGGCGGGCGACATCGTGTTGACGACGTAAAGCGACAGGTTGAGGTAGGTCAGCTCGACACCCTTCGGCATCGCCGTGGTGCCGGACGTGTAGATCAGGACGGTCGGCTCGCTTTCATCGACGTTGACGAAAATCTCGTCCTCGATGGCGCCGTCGATCAGGTCGTCGAAGCTGCGCAGGCCCTCCGCGGCGCCGTCCAGCGTGATCACCTCGCGCAGGCCCGGCACCTCATTACGCAACGACGCGACGAGGTCGAGGTAGCGCTTCTCGGCGAACAAGAGCACGGCGTCAGAGGTGTTGAGCATGTAGCTGAGCTCTTCCTGCTTGGCGCGGAAGTTGATCGGCACGAAGCAGGCGCCGAGCCTGGCGCAGGCGTAGTAAACCTCGACGTACTCCGGCGAGTTCGTCGCCATGACGGCGACGCGGTCGCCGATGCCGACGCCCATCGATTGCAGCGCGTTGGTCAAGCGGTTCACGCGTGAAGCCATCTCCATGTAGGAGATTCGCTTCTTGCCGTCGCCGGAGACGAGGGCGTCGCGGTCGGGCACGACAGCGCTGCTGATGGTGAGAAACTCGGCTGGATTCATACGATGAGGCCCCTCTGCTTAGACGCAGGCCTAAGGATAAGGCTGGATTCGGTCAACGGGGAAGCCGCGTGGCGCGCGGGCAGATAAGCAGATAGCAGATAACAGGCGGAGTTAGAAGCGTTGGCGTAGATGGGACTCGAGTCTGATGGCGGTGGCGAGCGGTAGATCGGCGCCTTCGACTAGCGCCCGGCGGGCGGCTTGTAGCGCGGCGGCGGGCTGCGAGAGGAGACGGCGCGCCAGCGCTTCGGCCTCGGCATCGAGCTGCGTTGCCGGGACGACGCGGTGGACGAGGCCGTAGTCGAGCGCGGTCTGCGCCGAGACGGGCTCCGCGGTGAGCAGCATGTCGAGCGCGCGGCCGGGGCCGATGGTGCGCTGGAGGGTCTGAGTGCCGCCGGCGGTGGGGATGTAGCCGAGCTTCGCCTCCGGCAGGCCGATCCGCGCGTCCTCAGCCGCGATGCGGAAGTCGCAGAGCAGCGACAGCTCACAGCCGGCGCCGAGGGCGTAGCCGTGGATGGCGGCGATGGTGGGCTTGGCGAAGTGCAGCACGCGGCCCCAGAGGTCGCGCTCCTGGCGGGAGCGGCGGGCACCGGTGTACGAGGGCGCCGTGCCGAACTCCGAGATGTCGGCGCCGGCCGAGAACGCCGCGTCGCCTGCGCCGCGAAACACGACGACGCCCACGTCGTCGTCCGCCTCGGCGGCGTCAAGCAGAGCCCAAAGCGCGTCGCGCATCTCGAGGTCGATGGCGTTGTGCACGTCGGGGCGGTTGAGCGTAATCCACGCCACGCCGTCTCGCGCTTCGTAGAGGACTTTGTCAGGCATGGGAACAGGATAGCCTTCCATGATGGAACGCATGCGCTACAATCCGCGATATGAACCTCCAAACAAATGTCCTCTACTACGGCGACAACCTCGATATTCTCCGACACCACATTCCAGATGAATGCGTAGATCTGATCTATTTGGATCCACCATTCAATTCAAATCGTTCCTACAACGTTCTCTTTCGTGAAAGAAGCGGCGACGCAAGCGATGCACAGCTCGATGCCTTTGAGGACACGTGGCAGTGGGGGTTGCAAGCTGAGCAAGCCTACTCCGAAGTCGTTACTGGCACTCACGGGAACACTGGCGATCTTCTTCGAGCCATGCGGCAATTCCTCGGTCAAAACGACGTCGTTGCTTATCTAACGATGATGGCTCAACGCATGCTGGAACTTCATCGGATATTGAAGCCGAATGGAAGTATCTATCTCCACTGCGATTCGACAGCAAGTCATTACCTGAAATTGCTGATGGACTCTGTGTTTGGGCCAAGGAACTATCGAAACGAGATCATTTGGAAACGAACATCTGGACATAGCGATTCGCGGCAGGGTTCGAGACATTACGGACGCATTACTGACACGATTCTTTTCTACGTGAAGGGTGAGGAAAACACTTGGAACGTTCAATACACTCCCTACGATGAGGATTATGTCGCCCGTGACTATCGTCGAGTTGATGAGAGTGGTCGACGATACCGGATCGATAACCTGCAGGGCCCGGGTGGGGCGGCAAAGGGGAATCCGTATTACGAAGTCATGGGCGTATCGAGGCACTGGCGATACTCCAAGGAAAGAATGGACGAACTCATTCGTGAGGGTCGAGTTGTCCAAACAAGGCCTGGGGCGGTTCCGCAGTACAAACGCTACCTCGATGAAATGCCGGGTGTTCCCATTCAGAACCTATGGGCTGACTTGCCACTGTTGAACAATCGATCCCGGGAAGCGTTGGGTTACCCGACGCAAAAGCCTCTTGCACTTCTGGAGCGCATCATCGGAGTTTCTTCGAACCCTGGCGATGTGGTTCTCGATCCGTTCTGTGGTTGCGGGACTGCAGTTCATGCTGCTGAGAAGCTGGGCCGCCAATGGATCGGCATAGATATCACGCATCTTGCTATCAATGTTATGCGCAGGCGGATGCAAGATGCATTTCCGGGCATCGATATTGAAGTGATCGGTGAGCCGAAGGATCTCTCAGGCGCTCGTGACCTCGCCGCCCAGGACAAGTATCAATTCCAGTGGTGGGCTTTAGACAGAATCGACGCCCAGCCGGTGGCTGGGAAGAAGAAGGGCATGGATCGTGGAATTGACGGTGTTCTTCCCTACTTTGCTGGACCCAAGGAGGATTACCGGCGGGCCCTAGTCTCGGTGAAGGGGGGAGAACAGATTGGTCCAGCGATGATCAGAGATCTGAAAGGAGTGCTTGAGCGTGAGGGTGAGCACATCGGCATCTTCTTGACGTTACGGGCACCCACTCAGGAGATGCGTACGGAAGCGGCGACCGCAGGATTCTGGCACAGTGATTTTTGGGATCGCAGTTATCCAAGAATCCAAATCCTCACGGTTGAAGATGTTCTGAACGGCAAGAGGCCAGATATACCTGCGAAGCAGCGTGCCTATGCCGAGGCGCCTTTAGAGCATGAACGTGGGGAACAACGAGGACTGACCCTCTGAGGTATCCAAGATACGAATGATCTGAGAGATCATTTGATCATCTTGATCGTCAGTATCTCTGCGATACGGGATCGACATGCTCTCTGGGATATGGTTTGATTTGTAGGAGGGGCCGACCCGATTCGAACGGGCATCCCGTGATCTGCGAACCCACGTGCCTAACCTTTCGGCCACGGCCCCCCGAAACTAAAAGAAAAAGGCGACGGTTAACTAACCGCCGCCATTTTCTTGCCTGAACCCTCGGTCAGGCTGAGAGCTCGCCTTAAGAGGCTCTCAATTGTTCTTGCCCTGTCAAGATCGAGCTCTACGCTTTCGTGATCGACGGCTTTGAGTAGTTCCTTCGGTAAGCGGATATGCACCATTGGTCGCTCATCAGCCACGTGACCGACTCCTTCTGACTACGGCTCGGGCGGGGAATAGCCCGAAGTGCCACCGAACGTAACCTACCACTATCAGTGGTAGGCTGACAACCAATCACAACACCATATTTTGTGTGATATTCAGATCTCGGATCGCATCCGATTCGAGATCGGGCTTTGGCTGTCAACCCGGAAACGAAAGGGCGCCTCCATGGGCGCCCTTTGCTTCGTCTGTCAGGCGGCAGCGTCATGCTGCCATGCAATGGCCTAGCGCCAGTCTGGTTTGCGGATCTGGCTCTTGATCTTGCGGGCCATCATCTTCTCCAGGTCGTCGTTGATCTTGGAGGTGAGGACCCGCATCTCCTGGCTGGTGGCGCGCATCTCGTCCGACTTCCAGCGACGCACCTTGGCGCGGTCGGCGTCCGTGAGGTCGGCTTCTTCCAGCATGCGGCCGATGACGTGGGACATCAGCTCCCAGGCTTCGTCGGTGGCGAATTCTACTTTCATGATTACCTCTGTTTGATCTCCTCGGTCGAGACGTACCAGCCTTTGCGGCGGATCAGCTTTTGGGTCCGCTCATCCATGGTGGTACCCAGCGACTCGTTCATGGAGACCGTGAGGTCTGCCATTTCTCCGGTGCCTTCAACGCGGTCGCTTCGCCAGTGCCGGACGGCGGCCGCGCCCTCTTCGGACAGTTCCGCCTGGTCGAGCACCTGCGAGACGACGAGCGACATGATGGACCACGCTTCGTCGGTATCGAGGATTAACTGCATTCACTCCCCCTCGGTTTCGTTTGTGTAGAGCCAATGATAACGTGCAGAGGGGAGTGGAAGGCAATCGGGGCGCCCGGCCATCTCCATCGCAGCCGTTGCTGCTAACGTTGAGCCGGCCCCGTCCCGTCACGCAATCGAATCGATGATTCAGTACGAGGAGGAGACTCTTGGCAGCAACTCGAACCGCTCACGCCGTTTGGAACGGTGACCTTCTATCGGGCAGCGGCGTTGTCAGCGCGATGACGTCCGGGGCCTTCAGCGACCTGTCCGTGTCCTGGAAGGCGAGGACCGACGTGCCGGGAGGCTCGACCAGCCCCGAGGAGCTTGTCGCGGCGGCCCACGCCAGCTGCTTCTCGATGGCGCTTTCGGCCGGCCTCGGCGGGAAGGGCACGCCGCCGACGCGTCTTGAGGTCGATGCCACCGTCACCTTCGAGCAGGCGGGTCAGGGCTGGAAGGTCTCGTCCAGCGCGCTCAAGGTGGTGGGGACGGTTCCCGGGCTCGACGCCAAAGGGTTCAAGGCTGCGGCAGACGCGGCCAAAGACGGTTGTCCGATCTCTCAGATGATGAGCGACGACGTGGCGCTCAGCGTCGAGGCGTCGCTGGCTTAGGTGGGCGCTAGCGTCCTTCGAACTTCGGCGGGCGCTTTTCGATGAATGCCTGCACGCCTTCGGCGCGATCCTGCGTTGTCTGCAGGATGACCGAGAGGTCGAGTTCGTAGGGCAGGGCCTGGTCCAGCGACAGCTCCGCGCCGTGGTATACGGCTTCCTTGGCGTAGCGCAATGCGAGCGGGCCGTGCCCGGCGATGCGTTGGGCGAGCGCCTCGGCCTCTGCCGCCAGTTGCTTTGCCGGGAAGACGCGGGAGACGAGCCCGGCGCGGTAGGCCGCCTGCGCGTCCAGCTCGTCGCCCAGGAGCAGCATCGACGTGGCGACGGCGCGACCGACGACGCGCGGCAGGCGCTGCGAGCCGCCGCCCAGCGGCAGCGTGCCCTGCGAGACCTCCGGCAGGCCGAAGTGAGCGTCATCGGCGGCGATGCGGACGTCGCAGGCCAGCGCCAGCTCGAGGCCGGCGCTGAGCGCCGCACCCTGCAAGGCGGCGATGACGGGCACGGGGAGCGCGGCGACGGAGCCGAAGGGGTCGAGAGGAAAGCGTGGCGCTTGTTCAGATTGTGGCGCCGCAGCCTCACCCTGACCCCCTCCCTCTCGCGGGAGAGGGGATATGTCAGCGTCCCAGCCGGCGCAGAAGTCGGGGCCGTCCGCGGTGAGCAGCGTGACGCAGACGGCGTCGTTGGCGGCGATCGCCTCGCAGGCGTCTGAGAGTTCGCGCCGTAAACGCGCATCGATGCGGTTGGCGGCGCCGGGGCGCAAGAGCGTGACGCGGGCGATGGGGGGTTCGATCTGCAGGCGCAGGGTCCGGAAGTCCATGGCGGCCTCGGAAAAAGCGTAGCACAGCGCGATTCAGGGACTTATTTCAAGAAATCGCTATCGCAGTTGGCCGGTTCAGCGTTGAGTTGGCGGATGCGGCCACGTAAGATGGATCGCGAAGCATGTCGCAAGGATCGCGCCGGCCGGCGCCATCGCCTGAACGCCGCAGAGCCTCCCGTCCCAGCCTGCGCAGCCAGCTACTCGTGCTGGCCGGCATCCTGGTCCTGGCGGGTGGCGCCTTCTATACCGCGCTGGTGGTGACGACGCAGGCGTATCCCATATTCTTCCCCGGCAGCAGTCTCGATATCGGTATCCGGGCGCCCGGGATCAAGGACCCGGAGGCGATCGACGCCGCGGGCAGGCGCTGGACGTTCCTCGTCATGGGTGTCGATCGCCGTGCCTACGAGGGCAACGCGCCGAGCCGCACGGACACGATGTTCGTCATGACCATCGACCCGCAGACACGATCGGCGCGCGCGCTGGCGATCCCGCGCGACCTCTGGGTGGATGTCTACGGGCCGAACGGCGTGTTTCAGCAGCGCGTCAACAGCGCCTACGAATTCGGCGAAGCGATCGAAGAAGGCAGCGGCATCGAAACCGTGATGACGACCGTGGAGAGTTTCCTCGGCATCGACATCGATCACTACGCGATCATCGACTTCGACGGCTTCAAAGAGATCATTTCGCTGCTGGGCGGCGTCGAGGTCGAAGTGCCTGAGGGTCTGGGTGTCTACGACCCGACGTACTCGGAGACGGAGCTGCTGGGCGACTTCTACCCCTGTATCTTCGAACCCGGGACCTACCAGATGGACGGCAGCCAGGCGCTCTGCTATGCCCGAGTCCGCAACAACTCAGACGACCGCGAGCGCATCCTGCGCCAGCAGACGGTGATCGATGCCGTGGTCAAGAAGGCGACGCAGTTGAATATCCTCGAGTCCTCGGGGACGATGCTGGAGCTGTGGCGTCGCTATCGGGAGACGGTACAGACGGACGTCAACGACCTCCAGGCGCCGGGCTTCGCGAAGCTGGCCGCGTCCATCGATCGCAACTCGATCACCTACCTCTCGCTGGGCGGGATCACGACGGAATGGACGACGCCCGAGGGCGCGCAGGTGCTGCTGGCGTCGCCGGAAGGTATCAAGCTGCTGGTGGACGCCTTCACGTCGGACAATCAGCTACAGCAAGAGGCGGCGGTCATCGAGGTACAGAACGGGAGCGGATTGGCGGGAGCCGAGCAGCAGGCCGTTGATCTGTTCACCAGTCTTGGCGTGGACCCGGAGCGCCTCCTGGGGCTGGAGACGTCTCTGGCGGTGAACGAGACGCAGATTATCGACTTCACGGGCAAGGCGTTCACGGCCCAGCGCATCTCGGGTTGGCTGGACCTGCCGGCCGGGCGTATACGGACCGCGACGCCGGAAGACGCCGCGCTACGCACGCAGGCGGGGTCCGACATCGTCGTCATCCTCGGCGCAGACGCAGAGCTGGACACAGCGGAAGCGCCGTAGAACTCGAAGTCTCAGGTTTGTAGCTAGTTGACGCCGGGGTAGACGACCTCTGTCTTGAGGCCCGAGAGCTCGAGGCGCGATTCGTACGCCTTGGGCGCGTCGTCGATCGTGAAGCTGTGGCTGACGATGTGGCGCAGGTCGCCGAGCTGAGGCAGCAGCTTGAGCGCCTGCTCATACTGCGCGATCGTGGCGTTCTGCGAGCCGGTGAGGACCAGCTCGTTGTAGTGGATCACGTTGGGGTCGAGGTCGAGCACCGAGTTGGGCGGGAAGCCACCGAAGAGGTTGATGCTGCCCTGCTTGCGCACGCCCTCGAGCGCCGGCTTGACGGCCGGCACCGCGCCGGTCGAGACGACGGCCACGTCGGCGCCTTCTCCGTCGGTTAGCTCTCTGGTGCGCTGGACGACGTCCTGCGACATGGGGTCGATGACCTCGATGGCGCCGAGCTTGCGGGCCCAGCCGCGGCGGCCTTCGTCCGGCTCGCTGGCGATGACGCGGGCGCCGAGCGCCTTCGCGACGACGAGGTGCATCAAGCCCATCGGACCGCCGCCGATCAGCAGCATCGTGGTCCCGGCTTCGACGCCGAGCAGGTCCATCGAGTTGAAGACGCAGGCTGTCGGCTCCAGCAGCGACGCGAGGTCCAGCGGGACACCGGCGGGCAGCTTGAAGACGTGGCCCAGGCGGACGATGGGCTCGGGCACCAGAAGGTACTCCGCCAGGCCGCCGTTCTCGTCGTAGCCCAGGGTGATGCGCTTCGGGCAGCGGTTGCGCTTGCCGACGCGGCAGAAGCTGCAGGAACCGCAGGCGAGGATCGGACAGAGCGAGACGTGCTCCGCGACTTCGATGTCGTCCACGCCTTCGCCGACCTGGTGGACGACGCCTGAGATCTCGTGACCGGGCACGACGCCTTGTTTGGCGTACTTCTCGCCCTTGAAGACGCGGACGTCGGAGTGGCAAAGGCCGGCCGCGCCGACGCGCAGGACGATTTCGCCGCGTCCGGCTTCGGGGATCGGCATTTCGACGACGGAAACGTCGCCGGGGCCGTTGAAGACGCAGGCTTTCATGACGGCCTCCCAGCCTCTTCCCGCCCCGGGAACGAGGAACAGGGGACGGGGACCAAGGGGCTCATTCCGGTTAGGTCTTGCGGGTGCGCCGGGCCGCGGGCTTCGCGTCGTCTTTAGCAGGCTTCGCGTCGTCCTTCTTGGCCGTGGTACGGCTGCGGGCCGCCGGCTTGTCACCGGAAGCGGCAGCGCGGCCACGACGAGCCGGCTTCTTCTCCTCCACCGCCTCTTCGGCAGCGGGAGCTGAAGCGGCGGCCGCAACGGCGTTGGCTGTCGCGAGGTTGTAGCGCTTGAGGAGGCGCGACTTGCCGCGTGAGGCGGCGTTGGCGTGAATGACGTTCTTCTGGGCGGCTCGGTCCAGCGCGCTCACGGCTTCGCGGACGGCTTCCTCGGCGGTTGAGGCATCGGTCTCGATGGCGACGACGGCGCGGTTGAGAAGCGTTCGAGTCAGGCTCTTGACGGAGCGGTTGCGGTCCCGGCGGGCCAGTGACTGACGCCAGCGCTTGAGAGCGGACTTACTGTGAGCCAATGTGATCTCCTGTTGGTCGAGATGTACCTCGAAATCGTAGCCGAATCTGGGCGTGTGTGTCTAATGCATACGGGCATACGGGCATGCACGCGGCGACGAGCGGTCAGGAGGCGCGCGGTTCGTCGATCTGATACTCGCCGGGCAGGAGCACGGTCTGGAAGCCGTGGCAGATGCGGTCGTAGGTCATCGGCATCGAGGGGTAGCGCGCGATCAGGAGACCGGCGCTGCTGTCGCTGTCCTTGCAGCCAACCACAGTAGCGCGCTGCACGATCTCGCCGCCGACCTTCTCGGCGTAACGGGCTGAGATCTCGAAGTAGACGCCGGCGGTGATGCGCTTGCCGAGGTGGTGCTCGAAAGCGCTGATCGAGGGAGAGATGCTGATGTCGAAGATGCCGCCCGTGAGGGTGACGGTGACGAAGGCGTTCTCCTCCTCGATAAAGCGCTGCCAGGTGAGGGGAATGCCGGCCTCCAGAGCGGCGGAAGCTTTCGGACTGAACTGGCCGATGGTAAGGATCGACGCGGCCAGGGACGTCTCGAGCGGGTAGACGCTAGTCCTGCAACAGATGGTGGTCACCTCCGTGTTGTCATAAATAGAGGATACGCCTCGTATGCAAGTGGCTTTGTAACGAGCGTCTTAAGTTTGAGTGACGGACGTATGTCGGAGGTCGCTCTGTGGCGTGCCGGCCGGGCAGTCGCTATCGTCACGAGGTGGAGAGCGAGCGCGGTACCTGGGAGTCGCCCAGCCTGACGGTCGCGGCGTTGATCGTCGCGGCGGGCTTCCTGGGTAGCCGGTTGCTGGGCCTGCTGCGCAGCGTGATCATCGCTGAGGCGTTCGGCACGCAGCCGGAGCTGGACGCGTACTGGGTGGCGTTTCGGTTGCCAGACCTCGTGTTTCAGCTCCTGGCAGGGGCAACGCTCGCCAGTGCCTTCATCCCGACGTTCGCCGGCGTCCGCTCCCGCAACGGTGAGGCAGCGGCGTGGCGGCTGGCGTCCAGCGTGCTCAACCTCGTGCTGCTGGCGACGGTCGCGTTTGCGGCCGTCGCGTTCCTGCTGGCGCCGAAGCTGGTGCCACTGCTGGCGCCCGGCCTCGGCGAGGAGACGGGGCGCGAGGCGGAGCTGAACGACCTCGCCGTCGACCTGACGCGCGTGATGCTGATCTCGCCGGTGCTGTTCGCGATCAGCGGCATGTTCATGGGCATCCTCAACGCTCGGCGCCACTTCCTGATGCCCGCGCTGGCGCCGATGTTCTACAACCTCGCGATCATCGTGGCGGCGCTGGTGTCGACGGATGTCAACGCGCTCGCGGTTGGCGTCGTGGCGGGCGCGGCGTTGCACCTGGCGGTGCAGCTGCCGGACCTGCGCTACGCCGGGATGACCTACCGGTTCGTCGCAGACTGGCGTGACACGGCCGTGCGAGAGGTGGGGCGGCTGATGGCGCCGCGCATGCTTGGGCTGGCAGCGACGCAGATTAACTTCTACTTCGTCGGCATCTTCTTCGCCTCGACGCTGAGCGCCGGGGCAATCAGCGGGCTTAGCTTCGCCTGGCTGATCACGATGACGCCGCTGGGCATCATCGGCATGGCGATCTCGACCGCCGCTTTTCCGACGCTGGCGGACCAGGCGGCGCGCGATGATGCGGCGGGCATGTCCGACACGCTGGGGCGCGCGCTGCGCCTGATCGTCTTCCTCAGCCTGCCGGCGGGGATTGGCCTGGCGCTGCTCTCAAAGCCGCTGGTCGTCGTCCTGCTGCAGCGCGGCGCCTTCGACGTGGAGTCGACGCGGCTGACGGCGCAGGCGCTGCTGTTCTACGCGCCGGCGCTGGTGGCGCATAGCGGCATCGAGATCCTGAGCCGCGGCTTCTACGCGCTGGGTAACACCCGGACGCCCGTGATGTTCGCGGTGGGGTCGATGCTGCTCAACGTGGCGCTGGCAGTGGCGCTGGTGGGGCCGCTGGAGCTACGCGGCCTGGCGTTGGCGCTGTCGATCGCGACGGTCGCGGAGTTCGTGGCGCTTTACGTGGCGATCGCGCGCCGGGTGCCGGGGCTGGTCGCGGCGCCGATGACGGCGTCGCTGGGGAAGATGGCGGCCGGTACGGGCGTGATGGCGGCCGCCGCGGGCGCGGTTTACGTACTGCTAAATACGGGCTTCGACTTTGGCGTCGAGCGCGGCGTTGAGGCGCTGGCGGTAGTCATGGCGGCGTCGGCGGCAGGTGCGGCCGTTTACCTGGGGGTGACGGCGGGGCTGGGGCTGGAGGAGCCGCGCGTGGTGACGGGACGATTGGTCCGCCGGATACGAAGCAGGTCC